>FWPV01005372.1_pt1 | contig 25705 bp, 23 predicted proteins | sample 2228371 | NCBI WGS metagenome assembly FWPV01 (sample SAMEA103939776, study PRJEB20133) | metagenome | reverse complement strand
TAAAAAAAAGATATTTCTTGATTCAGTTATAGATGAAATTTATAAGTTCAGTAAGGGAATTCCGAGATTGATAAATGTAATTTGCGACAGGGCTCTATTAGGGGCTTATGTTCAGGGAAAAGATTATGTTGATAAAAATACATTGGAAAAAGCAGCATTTGAAGTATTTGGAGAGTTAGACACGAAAACAAAAAACAGAAGAAAAATAAAAATTGTGTTAGCCTTGATTATCTTGATAATTTTTGGTGCTACAATATCTTTAATCCTTTATAATTATCGTGAGCAATTATATATATCAGATAAGAAACCGTTACCTCTTGCTGCTATGAGCAATTCGGTAGAACAAAAAGTAGATGTTCTGGGTTATACACTCTTAGACGATGAAAGCATAAAAATAAGTAAACAAAAGGCGATAGTAAATTTATTTGCTCAGTGGGGAATACCCATCAAAGAACGAGAAAATTTTGATATATGTGAATTCGCTGAAAATATTAATCTGAGATGTTTTGATAAAAATATTAGCTTCAAAGAGTTAATTAAACTAAATAGACCTGCTGTTTTAAAGCTTTCTGACGATAAGGGTAGAGAATTTTATGTCACCTTAATGCATATTTCAAACGATATAGCTGAGTTAAAAATTATTGATGAGGTTAAAACCGTTAATTTAGAAGAGCTCGAGAAAAAATGGCTCGGCGATTATCTTCTTTTGTGGGAACCTCCGTCTGGATTCCAAGGATATATATACCCGGGGTATAAAGGTCCTTTTGTCCAATGGATAAGGGAGAAAATATACCTTATTCAAGGTAAGTCTTTTAAAAAAAGTAAACACCTAAGATATGAAGGTGAAATTGTTGAGGAGATAAAAAAGTTTCAATCGGAAAATGGCCTCAAACCTGATGGGATAATAGGGCCATTTACTGTAATTCATATGAATAACTCATTAGAAAGTGATGAACCCAAATTAATGCAGAAAGAAAAAAAATCGTTTCGATAGAAACAAGGAGCTAATATATGTCTTATATTCTTGATGCCCTTAAAAAATTAGAAAGAGAACGTAAACGGGGAAATGTACCAGGTATATTGACAGCAGAAGAGTTAAAGATAAAAGAAAAAAAAGAAAAGAAGAGATTTATGATATGGCCGTATTTACTTACATTTGCGCTCCTACTAAACGCAGGTCTATTTATCTGGTGGATACAGTGGGAGAAAGAGAAAACAAAAGTAATTCATGGTGGAAATATAGATAAATCCTCAGCCTTTAATAAAGCAGTTAATTCGTCAGAAAAACCTGATATAGAATCTGTAACAGCAGTAAAGAAAGACGAAAAAAATGAGGCACTTACAGGTAAAAAAAGAGAAAAGCCTGATGATTCTTCTACTGAGTCAGCATTTTATAAAAATAATCTTGATGAGGGAACTTTATCAGGAAAAGCTAAATCCAAAGAGATTATTGCTAAAATTTCAAATAACGACGCTAAAGAATCTAAGAATCCTTTATATTATTCTGCTCATAGTTCTGTCAGCCCACCGATAAAAAATAAAATATATAATATAGATGAATTGCCTTCACAGATTAAACAAGAACTTCCAAATTTGAAAATTACAATTTCTTTATATTCAGATGATCCTACAACGCGGATGGCCCAAATAAATAATATCATGCTCCGTGAAGGACAATACTTAGTTGAGGGATTAAAATTGGAGAAAATTAATCCAAGAGATTTGATTTTTAACTATAAGGATTATCGCTTTCGTATAGGTCTGCATTAGACTTACATAATCCAATCTTATTTTCAATTTTTATATGTATGTGCATTCTTTACTTCATTAATTTTGAAATCGTATAATATCAATTTAAATTGATTACTAATCTATCTTTACTTTAAGAGAAGAGGTTAATCTGAATAATGTAGACATTGCTCAAAAAGAAATTCATTTTACGTGACCGTTGTCCCCTTCAGTGAGAAGATGTTCTTATATGGATAAAGATTAACAGATGGCTAATACGTGGCAGACTAAAGAATCAAAATAAATTTTTTGCAACATCTGCATTATTCTAATTGCAATTTTTGGGTTAATATAAAAACATAAAACCAAAGGAGGATCAAAGATTGAGAATAGTGGTATGCATCAAACAAGTTCCGGATACCTCAGAGGTAAAAATTAATCCAGAAACGGGAACTCTAATAAGAGAAGGTGTTCCCAGTATTATAAACCCTTTTGATTTGCACGCCATTGAGGCTGGTCTTCAAATAAAAGAACGCGTTGGAGGGACAGTTACGGTGGTTACGATGGGACCACCACAGGCTGAAAATGCATTAAGAGAGGCCTTATCAATGGGAGCTGATGATGCAGTGCTTCTTTCAGATAAGGCGTTTGCAGGCTCTGATACATGGGCTACCTCTTACACTTTATCTAAAGCAATAGAAAAGATTGGTGCAGACTTAATAATTTGTGGCAAACAGGCTATTGATGGTGATACAGCACAAGTAGGTCCTGAAACGGCCGAGTTTTTAGATATACCGCATATTTCTTATGTAAAAAAAATAGAAGATATTACAGAAAATTCTATTCGTGTTTATAGAATGATGGACGAAGGTTATGACATTGTGGAGTCATCACTACCTGTTCTTTTAACAGTTGTTAAGGAGATAAATGAACCAAGACTCCCCTCATTAAAGGGAAAAATGGCAGCTAAAAAGGCAGAGATTAAAAAGTGGAGCCATTTAGATATAATGGCTGATGAAAATAATATCGGACTTAAAGGTTCACCCACGCAAGTAAAAAATATTTTTACTCCAGAGGCTAAATCAGAAAGAAAAATTTTTGAGGGCACACCAGAAGAGCAGGTGGAGGCCTTAATTCGAGAACTAAGGGGGTTGAAATGTCTGTAATAGTAGATATTAATAAATGCACTGGCTGTGAAGAGTGTATTTCTTCGTGTCCGTTTGATGCAATTGAAATAAAGGATGGTAAGGCATTTATTAATGAATACTGTCAATCTTGTATGACATGCATAAGCACATGTCCCGAGGGTGCGATTACCGAGGTAGCTGAAGAAAAATCAAAAGTTGAAGATATTGAAGCATACAGAGGAGTATGGATATTTGCAGAACAAAGAAATGGTAAGGTTGCGCCTGTAGCCTATGAACTCCTTGGCATTGGGAGAAAACTTGCCGATGATCTTAACACGGAATTATCCGCTTTAATGTTTGGAGGTTCTGAATCAGAAGCCAAAGAACTAATAAAATGGGGTGCAGATAAAGTTTACATATCAACAAATGAAATATTCAAGAATTTTAATGATGAGCCTTATTCAAAATTACTTACCACCCTTATAAAACAATATAGACCGGAGATAGTACTTGCTGGTGCAACTTCTATAGGACGTTCTTTTATACCAAGGGTAGCCGCAAAATTGAGAACAGGACTTACAGCAGATTGTACCTCTCTAATTATTGATAAAGAAACGAGAAACCTTTTACAAATAAGGCCAGCATTTGGTGGTAATATAATGGCTACAATATTGTGTCCTAATACACGACCCCAAATGGCTACAGTCAGACCACGAGTTATGAAAAGAGGCACATATGATGAAAATAGGGTTGGAGAGATTATTAATATAAATTCTATCGAATTAACTTCGAGAACAAAAGTTCTTGATACTATAAAAGAGGTTTCAGAGACCGCAGTTAATCTTCAAGAGGCAGATGTTATCGTTTCGGGAGGAAGGGGTCTTGGCAATCCCAAGGGGTTTAAGCTTCTTGCAGAGCTTGCAGAAATCCTGGGGGGTGCTGTTGGAGCATCGAGAGCGGCGGTTGATGCCGGATGGATTCCATATAGACACCAGGTAGGTCAGACTGGTAAAACTGTTTGTCCTAAAATTTACATCGCATGTGGTATCTCAGGAGCTGTTCAGCATCTCGTAGGAATGCAGTCATCTGATATTATAATTGCCATAAATAAAAATCCTGAAGCACCTATTTTCAATGTCGCAACATACGGAATAGTTGGAGATTTATATGAGATAGTCCCGTTGCTGATAAAAAAAATAAGAGAGGTTAAGGGAATCTGATTTTAGATTAAGAATTAAGAATAAGAAAATAGAAAAGGGTTAATAATGAACATTGCTTTTGTATTTCCAGGTCAGGGTTCACAATATGTTGGCATGTGCAGGGAAATATATGAGAATTTCGAAGTTGCCAGAGAAGTATTTAAAGAAGCGTCGGATGTTCTTGGTTATGATGTTGGTAGCTTATCATTCGAGGGGCCTGAAGAGGAGCTGAACAAGACCTTTAGAACGCAACCATGCATTCTTACAGCAAGTATCGCAATTTATAAAGTTTTATTACTGAAAGACATTAGACCGTCAGTGGTAGCGGGTCATAGTCTTGGAGAATATTCAGCAATTGTTGCCTCGGGTGCGATGAAATTTTCAGATGCGTTGAGACTTACTGAAAGAAGGGGACAACTCATGCAGGATGCGGTGCCGGAAGGTAAGGGTCTGATGGCTGCTATCCTTGGACTTGAAAAGAGGCAGGTTGAAGATATATGCCTTTCTGTTAAATCAGGTTATGTATCTCCTGCAAACTATAACTGTCCAGGCCAGATAGTCATATCAGGTGAAAGAAATGCGGTTGAAGAAGCCGTAAAACTTTCTAAAGATGCTGGAGCCAAAAGAACGGTATTCCTCTCTGTCAGCGCTCCTTCACATTGCAGATTAATGGAGAGTGCTTCACGGGCTCTTTCAAATTTAATCGAAGAGATTGAATTTAAGGAACCAGAAATTCCCATTGTGAATAATGTGGATGCGATATTCATTAATAATATTGATGATATAAAGTCATCTTTAACACGTCAATTAACCCGTCCTCTGCTCTGGGAAGATTCGATAAGAGTTATAACAGAACGGGGAATTGATACATTTATTGAGGTAGGGCCCAGGAATATTCTTACAGGTCTCATTAAAAGAATAGTACCAAATGCGAATGTTCTTAATGTTGAAGATACAAAGAGCTTACAAAATACGATAATGAAGATTAAAATAATATAAGGAACAATGAGAAATCATATTGATGAGTTTATAAGATATATTGAGGTTGAAAGAGGCTTATCGGCACATACTATTAGAGCTTATAAAAAGGATATTGAGGAATTTTTTAACTATTCAAAAAGAGAACCTGATAAAATAGATATTATAGATATCAGAGGATTTATCGCGGAACAGGTTAAACATGGCTTAAATAAAACGACGGTAAGCAGGAGACTATCCTGTTTAAGATCTTTTTTTAAATATATGTATAGAGAAGGTTATATAAAAACAAATCCAGCAAAACTTGTTTCAACTCCGAAGAAGTCAAAGCTCCTTCCAAAATTTCTTTCTGTTGATGAGGTTTTTTCACTCGTGGAAAAACCAGAAGGAATAGGGTTTCTTGCTGCTCGAGACAAAGCCATCCTTGAACTTTTATATTCGAGCGGGTTAAGGGTTAGTGAACTTACAGGTCTTAATATGGATGATATAAATGTAAGAGAGTGTATGATAAAAATAAGGGGCAAGGGTAAAAAGGAGCGAATTGTTCCTGTAGGTTCAAAGGCAATAGATGCTATTAAATCTTACTTAATAGAAAGGGTGTTAAGAAAAAGTAAAAATAGAGCATTGTTTCTTAATAGATTGGGATCTCGTTTAACAGATCGCGGGGTCAGAAGAATCGTAGATAAATATGCAAAATCTGTTTCTATAAAAGGTAAGATTGGGCCACATATCATTAGACATTCATTTGCGAGTCATTTACTTCAAGGCGGAGCAGATCTCAGGGTAATCCAAGAACTTCTTGGGCATGCTTCTTTATCAACAACTCAAAAATATACACATCTTGATATTATGCATCTCATGGAGGTATACGATAAATCACATCCTTTTGCAAAAGATCAGGTGAAATTAAAAGGGTTGTAATGAAATGAAGTTTTACGAGACATTTAGAGGGACAACCATTCTCTGTGTAAGGCGTAATGGAAAAGTCGCAATAGCAGGAGATGGACAGGTTACAATGGGCAGTACAATACTTAAACATAACGCCAGAAAAATCAGAAAAATGTATGGTGATAAAGTGCTTACGGGTTTTTCAGGTGCGACGGCTGATGCGTTTACATTGTTTGAAAAGTTCGAGGCTAAACTTGAATCTTATAGAGGAAATCTTACGAGGGCTGCGGTTGAACTTGCAAAGGACTGGCGTACAGATAAAATATTAAGAAGACTCGAAGCACTTTTAATAGTTGCTGATGCTGAACATACTTTTATAATCTCAGGAACGGGTGATGTTATAGAACCAGAAGGAGGAGTAGCAGCTATAGGGTCTGGTGGTCCTTTTGCACAAGCGGCAGCAAAGGCACTGTTTGAAAATACAGAGCTTTCAGCGAGAGAGATTGTTGAAAAATCGATGAAGATAGCATCAGAAATTTGTGTATATACAAATGAAAATATAAATATAGAGGAGTTGAATGGATAATCTAACACCCCGAAAGATAGTTGAAGAACTGGATAAATATATAATCGGACAGCATAAAGCGAAAAAGGCTGTTGCAATCGCAATGCGAAATAGATGGAGAAGACAAAGGCTTTCGCCCGAATTGAGAGATGAGGTATTACCAAAAAATATAATCATGATTGGTCCTACAGGTGTTGGCAAAACCGAAATTGCAAGAAGACTTTCAAGACTTGCAAATGCGCCATTTGTAAAAGTAGAAGCATCTAAGTTTACAGAAGTTGGTTATGTTGGTAGAGATGTAGAATCGATGATACGTGATTTGACTGAAATATCTGTAAGTATGGTGAAAGCAGAACATGTAGATAAAGTTCAAGAAAAGGCAAAAATGTTAGCGGAGGAGCGGCTCCTTGACCTTCTTTTACCACAACCAAAAACCGTGAGGGGTGTTGGACTGGTTGATGAAGAAAAAGAGAAATACAAAGAGACAAGAGAGAGACTGAGAGATCAGTTGAGAGCAGGTAAACTGGATAACAGATATGTAGATATCGAGGTAAAAGAGAAAATCATACCATTTGGTGTCGTGTCAAATATAGGACTTGAAGACCTTGAAATAAATATTAAAGAAATGCTGGGGAGTTTTTTGCCTGAAAGGGCAAAAAGAAAAAAAGTCAAGATATCTGAAGCATTAGTTATACTCCATCAGGAAGAGGCAAACAAACTTATTGATATGGATAAGGTAACAAAAGAAGCTATTGAAAGAGTTGAGCAAGCGGGTATCGTCTTTATTGATGAAATTGACAAAATTGCCAGCAGAGGATATTCACATGGTCCTGATGTATCACGGGAAGGCGTACAAAGAGACCTATTGCCAATAGTTGAAGGGACAACTGTTACAACAAAATATGGGCCTGTGAAAACAGATCATATACTCTTTATTGCAGCTGGAGCTTTTCATATGAGTAAGCCTTCTGATCTAATCCCTGAATTACAGGGGAGGTTCCCTATAAGGGTTGAACTCGACCCTTTAGGGAAAGAAGATTTTGAAAGAATATTGACAGAACCTCATAATGCATTAATAAAGCAATATACAGCTTTGCTTTCTACAGAAGATTTGACTTTAGAATTTACGAAGGATTCTATCACCGAGATTGCCCACGTCGCAGCTTATGTAAATGAAAAGACAGAGAATATTGGTGCAAGGAGATTGCATACCGTCTTGGAGAAAGTTCTTGAAGACATATCGTTTGAGGCTCCGGAAAAAAAGAATGGAAAACTCGTTATCGATAAAGAATATGTGAGAGAAAAATTGAGTGACATAGTAAAAGATGAAGATCTAAGCAGGTATATTTTATGATATTTATATTTTTTAAATGCCCAGCATTACATTAAATTGTATTTTTTTCTTGACAAAAAAAGTTATTCGTTCAAACTCCCATCTATTGATTATCTGCGTAATCTTTATCTCATCATGTACGACAGTAAAACATAAATTCTACCCCGAAGTGAACTATGGGATAGCTTCATGGTATGGAAAGGAATTTCATGGGGATCTTACTTCGTCAGGAGAGGTTTTTGATATGTACCGAAAGACATGTGCTCACCGAGAATATCCTTTTGGCACGATGTTAAAGGTTACCAACGTATCAAACAATAAATCAGTGTACTGTTTGGTTAATGACAGAGGCCCTTTTATATCTGGAAGAGATATCGACCTATCATATGCTGCTGCGAGAGAGATCGGATTAATAGGAGAGGGTGTTGGAGAGGTTAAAATTGAATATGCGGGAAGAGACACATCATATATAAAGGAGGTCAGATATGTCGCTGAAAAGGGTCCCTATACTATTCAAGTTGGATCTTTTAGGGAATTTTCGAATGCATATCGTCTAAAAAGATCGCTTGAATTGAATTATAGTAATACATATATTATTGAAGTAGAGATTAAAGGTGAGACTTTTTATAGAGTAAGAATAGGTAAATTTTATTCGAAAAATGATGTGCACAGAGTTGCTAAAATACTCGCTGACGAAGGATACCCTGTTTTTATTATAGGGTATGAAGAAAGAATTTGACGCTTAATATAATATATTATTCATAATTAAAATAAAAAAGCGGTGTTTATGCGAATAAATGGAAAAACAAATATTACAGGTATTTTTGGTTATCCTATCGAACATACATTATCACCACAGATGCATAATGCAGCATTTGAAGCACTTAATCTTAATTACTGTTACGTTCCTTTTCTTGTACATCCTGATTTTCTCGAAATTGCTGTAAAATCAATTAGAGCACTGAATATTAAAGGAGTCAATATAACAATACCACATAAAGAAAAGGTTATTCCATTACTCGATGAAGTTAGCGAAGAAGCTTCTTTTATCGGCGCTGTTAATACAATACTTAATCAAGATGGAAAGCTCATTGGCTATAATACTGACGGAAGAGGCTTTATGTATTCGCTTGCAGAAAATGGCATTTCGGTTAAAGGTAAAAATGTCTTAATAATTGGTGCAGGAGGTGCTGCGCGGTCAATAAGTTATTATTTAAGTCAGGATGCAAAAATGGTGTATATAAATGGTCGTACAAAAGAAAGATTAGAAAAGCTCATCATTGATTTGAAAAGAATAGGAAAGATCAATATCTTCCCAGTCGATAAAATTTTTTCTCTTGATGAATATCATATAATAATAAATGCTACACCGCTTGGCTTGAAAGAAAACGACCCTTTACCTGTTGAAGAATCTCTTCTTAAAGAAGACCATATTATTTGCGATATTATTTACAAAAGAACCAAGTTTATTGACATTGCTCAAAAAAAAGGATGTAAAGTTGTAGACGGGACGGGCATGCTTATATGGCAGGGTGCTCTTGCCTTTGAATTGTGGACTGGGAAAAAACCTGATGTACAAATAATGCGCATGGCATTAACAAGAGAATAAAAACTTCGAATATAAAATAGACTGCTCTTTTCTTCCCTAATATTTAACCCAATATTCATTAACGGTTAAAACAAATAATACAGATGTTGCTCATAAATTTATCTAACTCGATAAATTTATGAATAATATGGACTAATGAATCGCAAAATAAATCTTTTCACAATTTAAAAAAAAATTGACACGGGTATTTTTTTTTGATACTTTTTATTAAAAATTGAAAACTTTTTATTATGAAAATTATAAACTTTAGTTTACTTAAAAATAATTGTAGAAACCTTAAATTGAAGGAGGTGATGCGACTCAAGCATTGATTTGTAGTAGAAATGAATCTTTTGATAACTTAAAGATCAAAAGGAGGTACATATGAGGAAAAAGGATGTCTTAAGTAAAAGACTCCTCAGTAAACTCGAAATGTCAGGACTTAGTAGGAGAGACTTTCTGAAATACTGTGCCACAACTGCAGCAATTTTAGGTATTTCCGAATTAGAATTAACTTCCAAGATTGTTCATGCTATGGAAGGCTCATTCAAAAAACCCCCTGTAATCTGGCTTGAAGGGCAAGACTGCGCTGGATGTACCATTTCCTTTACGCAGATCCTTCACCCTCCAGCTTCTTCGATAATTCTTGATAAGATTTCGTTAAGATACCACGAAACTGTTATGGCAGGAGCTGGTCATCTTTCCGAAAATGTTTATCATGATACGGTTGATAAGGGTGGTTATGTTTTGATAGTTGAAGGTTCAATACCTTCTACTGATGATAGATTCTGCCTCGTTGGTGGAAGGCCATTCAAAGAAATTGTAGAGGAAGCCTCTAAAAAAGCTGCAGCAATCATAGCTGTGGGTGCCTGTGCAACATATGGAGGTATACCCGCAGCGACTCCAAGTAAAGGCATAGGACTTAATAAAGCACTTCCAGGTAAAACTGTAATTAACCTTCCTACCTGCCCTGTACATCCCGATCATCTCGCAGGTACTATACTCTACTTCTTAACAACAGGAAAAGTGCCTAAGCTGGATGATATTGGTAGACCAACAATGTATTTCAAAGATTCAATTCATGATAATTGCAGAAGAAGAGCTCATTTTGATGCGGGAAGATTTTTAAAAGACTGGAACAATCCAGAACAAAAAGACTGGTGTCTTTTTGAAAAAGGATGCAAAGGTCCTCTAACGTTTTCAGATTGTCCTGTTAGGAGATGGAATGACGGAATCAATTTCTGCTTAGATTGTGGTGCTGTTTGTATGGGATGTGCAGAGCCAGGCTTCTATGCCCAGATGTCGCCATTATATACTGCTGAAAGCGATTTTTCAAAAAAGATATGGGCTATGAGAGAGGCCGGTTTATTTAAGAAAGAGAATAGTTAAGGAGGGAGGAAAATATTATGGGCAAAAGAATAACCATTGATCCCGTAACAAGAATAGAAGGACATTTAAAGATTGAAGTTGAGATAGAAAATGGTAAGGTTAAAAATGCCTGGAGTAGTGGCACAATGGCCCGCGGATTTGAAGCAATGCTAATTGGCAAAGATCCCAGGGATGCCTCCTTCGTTACGAGTCGATTTTGTGGAGTATGTTACAGCGTTCATCAGATAGCTTCAGCCCGTGCACTTGATGCCGCTTTTGGAGCGAAAGTACCGTGGGGTGGAACACTAATAAGAAATTTGGTAATGGGAGCTGAGTATATTTATGACCATTTAATCCATTTTTATCAGTTAAGTGCACTTGATTATATTGATATTATGGCTATTGCCAATTACAAAGGTAAGGATAAAGACCTTCTTGCTGTGAAAGATAAAATTATGTATCTCGTAAAATCAAAAGACACATTTCCTCTCACACCGCGTTATGAACCAGATGAGTTTAGCGTGCGAGACCCGGAAATAGTAACTATGGCGGTTAAACATTATATTGATGCCTTAAAAATGAACGCAAAAGCAAGAAATATGGGGGCTATATGGGGCGGAAGAACACCTCACTATCAAAATATTGTAGTTGGAGGTGTTACTTCATATCCAGACATAAATCAAATAGCTCGTTTTCGAACCATGCTTGACGAACAGGCAAGGTTTGTTAATGAGGTTTATATTCCAGATGTACTACTTTTTGGCACAGGTCCTCTCTGGAAACTTGCGGAAATGGGATTGGGGGGAGGCCATTATAACTATCTTTCATATGGCGCATTGGAAAAAGATCCAGATGGTAAAGAACTTGTATTCCCTGCTGGTGTTATTGTAAATTTAGACCCCAAAAATATAAATGTATCTCCTTTTGATCCTGACAAAATAACCGAATCAGTCAGATACGGCTGGTATAAGGACAAAAAACCTGTACATCCTTATGACGGTGAGCAAATTTTTGATCTTGATAAAAAAGAAGCCTATAGTTTTGTCAAAGCCCCCCGTTACGATGGCAAACCAATGGAGGTTGGTCCATTAGCAAGAATGCTTGTAGCTAAAAATCCAGATTTGCTTGATTTAGTAAAGAAAGGTGCTAAACCAGGGGCAGTTGCGAGACATGCTGCCCGTGCCATTGAAACAAAACTGGTGATAGACGCTTGTTATAAATGGTTGGATGAGCTCGAAAAAGAAATGACGAAACCCGGCTTTAAAATCCATGATACCGATCACTGGGAGCCACCTCAAAGTGGTATGGGTGCGGGTTTCTATGAAGCACCGCGTGGTGCCCTTGGACACTGGATAAAGATAAAGGATAAAAAGATAGAAAATTATCAAGCGGTTGTTCCTTCTACATGGAATGCTTCTCCCCGTTGTGATAATGGGGTTCGTGGACAGTATGAAGAATCACTCATAGGGGCACCTGTACCCGATACTGAAAATCCGATAAATATAGTCAGAATTATTCGCTCATTTGATCCTTGTCTTGCCTGTGCTATTCATATTATAGATCCAAAAACAAACGAGATCAAAAAATTCATCATTGAGTAATTTGGGAAAGCTGATAAGAGAATCAGAGGGGGAGACAGAGTCTCCCCCTAAAAAAATTGTTATTTTAGGGGTTGGTAATATTTTACTTTCAGATGAAGGTGTGGGGGTACACATTGCCAATGAACTGATGAAACTTGATATGCCACAAGAAGTTAGAGTTGTTGAAGGTGGAACAGATGGATTTCGTCTCCTTGATGTTATTACCGATGCTGATCGTCTTATAGTGATTGATGCAATAAAGGGAGGTGCTGCGCCTGGAACAATATACCGTTTTGATATTGATGAGATAAAAGATTGTCCATCGGGATTCAAGACATCTGTTCACCAGATCGGAATACTTGAGGTGATAAATCTTTCAAGTTTAATCGGTCGCACTCCTTATACTACGGTTATTGGTATAGAACCGAAATCACTTGCTATGGGAATGGATTTATCTCCAGAGATTAAGGCTAAAATTCCAAGAATAATTGAGCTAATTAAAGAAGAGATTAAAATAATCTACCCAAAATAAACTTTTTCACAAGATTTGCACTTGTCAGGTTAAAGTGCGCCTTCAAAAAACCATTCTAACTTAAGTTATAATTATTTTATGGATAATAATAAAGATCCCGAGGAAAATAAAAAAAAATCATTTTATTATAAAATATCGATTCTTTTTGTAGTCTTTTCTGCAATCATAGGTTTCAGTGGCGGATTCATATACTGGATTGTCTCGGATCTCCCAAATATTAAACTTCTTGAAGAATATTCACCGATAGAATCTTCCAAAATATATTCGAGTGACGGCAAACTTATAGCAGAGCTTTATGTTGAAAGGAGAACATATATCCCTCATTACAAAATCCCTGATCATGTTAAAAAGGCTTTTATTTCTGTTGAAGATATAAGGTTTTATTATCATCCAGGAGTTGATATTATCGGGATATTAAGAGCACTCTGGCGTGATATTTGGGCAGTTGAGATTGTAGAGGGTGGAAGTACTATAACGCAACAGCTTGCAAGAATGCTTTTCTTAAAACCTGAAAAGAGTATCAAAAGAAAATTAAAAGAAGCAGCTCTATCAATAAAAATTGAAAAATATTACACGAAAGATGAGATTTTGGGAATGTACCTTAATCAAGCATATTTTGGAACGCGCGCTTATGGTATCGAGGCAGCTGCTCAAACATATTTTGGGAAGTCAACAACGGATCTAAATATTGCAGAGGCAGCATTGTTAGCGTCGTTGCCCAAAGCTCCTTCATTTTATTCGCCATTTAAAAATCCAAAGAAGGTTGAGGAAAGAAGATTAGGAGTTTTAAAAAAGATGCTTGAGCATAAATTTATAACCAAAGCTCAATTTGAGGAGGCCAAAAATACCCCTTTACCTAAATCTCCACATTTTCGAAAATACGAGGCCCCTTATTTTATAGAGGAACTTCGACAGAAACTTGAAGAAAAATATGGTAATGAGTTATATACCTCAGGTTATAAAATTCTTTCGACTCTGGATTATCAATTGCAAAAGTTTGCCGAAGAGGCTGTAATTGAAGGAATAAACTCTATAGAAATGAGACAAAAGAAAGGCATCGAGGCGGCACTTATAGCAATGGATTTTAGAACAGGTCATATAAAAGCAATGGTCGGAGGCCGTAATTTTTGGGAAAATCAATTTAACAGGGCAACCCGAGCCGTGAGGCAACCAGGTTCCGCTTTTAAACCGTTTGTATATTTAACAGCTATTAAACATGGGATGAAGTCTTATGACTTAATAAATGATGCGCCTGTATCCTTTCCCGGTGCGAGACCCGGGCAGAAATGGTTACCTAAAAACTATGATGGGAAATATTATGGTAATGTTACCCTAAAAACTGCCCTCGCTAAATCTCTCAATGCAGCAACCATAAGACTTGCTGCAAGTTTAGGAATTGATAAAGTTATAGAAACAACAAATGAACTTGGAATCCAAAGCAAGATGCAACCATATCTACCACTTGCAATAGGAGCGTCTGATGTCACTTTAATAGAGATGATATCGGCATATTCGACATTTGCATCTGGCCACAGGGTTAAGCCCATTTTTTATGAAAAAATACTCGACAGGAATGGAATAACAGTAGAAGAAAATAGACCTGTTTTAAATAAAGTGCTAACTGAAGAAGAACTGAAAGAAATGAAAATTCTTCTGAGGGCTGTTGTTGAAGAAGGTACGGCGTGGAAGGCTAAAAAACTCGGCAGAACGCTTTATGGAAAGACAGGCACAACAAATGATTATGTCGATGCTTGGTTTATCGGTTTTGATGAAAAACTGGTAGTAGGTGTCTGGGTAGGAAGGGATAATCATAAACCAATAGGGACAAAGGAAACAGGGGCAAAAGCCGCGCTACCTATATGGATTGAATTCATGAAAAGAGCGCATCAACAAAATCGTTTGGATCAAAATCCCTGAGATCATCAATTCCCTCTCCAACCCCTATTAGCTTAACAGGAATGCCTAGTTCCTTCTTTATAGCAAATACAATCCCCCCTTTTGCTGTTCCGTCAAGTTTTGTAAGAGCTATTCCTGTAATACCGATAGCCTTATTGAAAAGTTCAGCCTGTCTTAATGCGTTTTGTCCCGTCGTAGCATCCACAACAAGAAGTATCTCGTGTGGGGCGTCAGGTATAGCTTTTTCGATTGTCCTGCGCACCTTTTTTAATTCTTCCATCAGGTTACTTTTAGTATGAAGTCTGCCTGCCGTATCAATAATAACTACATCCACATTTCGACTTTTTGCTGCAGCGACTGCATCGAACGCTACTGCTGCCGGGTCAGACCCCTTCTGATGTTTTATAAGTTGAGAACCTGATCTTTCTGCCCATATCTCAAGTTGTTCTATCCCTGCAGCCCTGAAGGTATCTCCAGCAGCAAGAATTACTGATAGTCCCTGAGACCGAAATCTACTCGCAAGTTTTCCAATAGTTGTGGTTTTTCCAACTCCGTTTACCCCTACCGTCAGAATAATAAAAGGCCTCTTGCCATCTAATGCTAAAGGGGTAGGGTGTCCTAAAATTGTAACCATGCTGGTTTTTAGTAAATCTTTAACTGATTCCGTATTATATATTTCCCCATTCCGAACTTTTTCTCTTATAGTAGACATTATTTCCATTGTCGCTTTTGTGCCCACATCTGAAGCTATAAGTGTTTCCTCGAGTTCCTCTAACGTTTCTTCGTCAATTTTTTTACCGGTCAGAATTGAATCAACTCGTTCAATTAGACTTTTCCTTGTTTTTGATAAACCTTCTTTAAGTTTCGTAAAGAAGCCCATTATTCCTCCTTCCAGCCATGTTCGCCGATTAATGGAACGAATACACACGGAATAATTTTTTCTGTCTTAAGTTCACTGTCTGTCTTTTTGATTTTTAAAAGCATTTGGGTAAATCGATCCCCCACAGGAGCTACAAGAATTCCATTTTTGGATAACTGCTCCAATAACGGTTCTGGTAGTTTAGGAGTACCTGCAGTTATAATAATTCTATCGAACGGCGATTTTTCTTGCCATCCTAATGTTCCGTTCCCAACCTTTACATAAATATTATTGTATCCAAGGTTTCGGAATTTTTCTATGGCTTTATTCGCAAGTGATTCAACCCTTTCTACTGTATATACCTCTTTTGCTAATTCCGCTAGGATTGCTGCTTGGTAGCCTGATCCTGTTCCAATTTCTAAAACTTTCTCTTCACCTTTAAGCTCAAGAAGTTGTGTCATAATCGCAACCATATACGGTTGCGATATAGTTTGCCCTTCTCCGATTGATAAGGCGGAATCATCATAAGCTCTATCACGAAGACGTTCATCTACAAACAAATGTCGGGGAACCTTTCTCATTGTCTCGAGAACACGTTTATCTTTTATACCGCGCGGTATTAATTGTGTTTTCACCATTAGTTCTCTGAGTGCTCGATAATCCATTAGCCAATTCTCTTTAAAATTTCTCTTGCAGCAATGACCCCAGAAACAGAGGCCTGTATCAACCCTCTACTTACACCGGCGCCATCACCTATGGCAAAAAGATTTTTTATTTCGGTTTCGAATGACTCCGAGAGTTTCGGTAACATTGAATAAAATTTTACTTCTACTCCATAGAGTAAAGTGTTTTCTGAATTAACACCTGGTGTTATTTTATCGAGTGCTTGAAGCATCTCTAAGATATCTACAAGATACCGATATGGCATTACAAAACTTAAATCACCTGGTGTTGCATCCTTCAAAGAAGGTTGTACTTTACCTTTCGAAATTCGTTCAGTAGTTGAACGCCTACCATTTTGAAGATCACCAAGTCTTTGGACTATTACCCCTTTACCCAGAAGATTAGCAAGCCCCGCAATATATCGTCCATAAGAAATAGGATCATCGAATGGCTCTGTAAAAAAAGTACTTACTAATAATGCAAAATTTGTATTATTAGTTTTTGTGTTAGCGTAACTATGACCATTTACTGTCCAAATACCCTTTAAGTATTCTTTAACCACTTCTCCATAAGGATTTACACAAAAGGTTCGAACTTTGTCATTAAATGTGTTTGTATTAAAAATCAATTTTGGTTCATAAGTTATCCTTGTTATAGGTTCGAAGATTTTAGCGGGGATTTCGACTCTCACACCTATATCAACAGGATTTTTTAGTAATGTAAGGCAAAGTCTTTTTGATTCTTTTTCTAACCATCTTGAGCCCTCACGTCCAGGTGCAAGAATTACAAAGTCGGAATAAAACCTTGTGCCGTCTTTAAGTTTGACCCCAACTGCTTTTTCTTTTTTTACAATAACTGTTTCTGCTTCTCTACTGAAAAGAGTATTTATCTTTTTATTAAGATCATCTTTTATTTTTTTTAGGACATAAATGCACCTATCGGTACCTATATGTCTAATTTTTGACGGTATGAACTGAAGATTATTATTTAATGCAAGTTTCTCTATTTTTTTTAATTCTTCGGTATTTGTACCATATACTTTACTTGGTGCTCCGTAAGTTACATATATCTTGTCAACATATTCTATCAATGATTTAAGAATATCTTGATCTATATAACGGCTTAAAAATCCACCTATATGAGGTGAAAGGTTCAATTTCCCATCACTAAAGGCTCCAGCGCCACCCCAGCCGCTTAAAAGTGCACATTCAGGGCAGGTTTTACATGAAACTTCTCTGATCTTCATCGGACATCTTCTTTTATCGATATCCTTCCCCTTTTCAATAATAAGTATTTTTAAAGCTCCATTGGATTTTAATAATTCGAGTGCTGAAAAAATACCTGCAGGCCCAGCACCTACTATGATTACATCATATTTATTTTTATTCATGTTGAAGGTTTATAAACAATCTCTCCTTTAAAAACTCTAAAGCCTCATAGTTTGTTAGATCGAGATGAATAGGTGTAATAGATACATAGTCATCCTTGATAGCTTGGATATCGGTATCCTCGCCGTGCTCCCAATAAGGATTGCCTCCCCCGATCCAGTAATATTTCTCACCATTCGGAGCAAATGTTTCATGAATAGATTCATCATAAATATGTTTTCCCTGTCTTGTAATCTTTATCCCTTTAATATCTTTTACAGGTAGATTGGGGACATTAACATTCAAAAGCGTATCGTATGGAAGTGAATTTTTTAAAATATATTTACCTATCTCAGTTGCTATTTTGGCTGCAGTATCAAAATATAAAGGTGATACAGATTTTTTTTTAAAAACTAAGGAAATAGCAAATGCGGGAATTCCCATTATTGTGCTCTCTATTGCAGCGGACACAGTGCCTGAATAAGTAATATCATCTCCGAGATTTGCACCTTTATTTATTCCTGATACAATAAGTGCTGGCTTTTCTGGTAAGATTTTATTAACACCTATAGCTACGCAATCAGTAGGAGTACCATTGACAGAGAAAATATTATGATTAAGCCTTTCAACCTTAAGAGGACGATGCATTGTTAACGAGTGACTGACAGCACTTCTTTCTCTGTCAGGAGCAACAATATAGGCATCTCCCAGTTCTTTCATCGAATTATAAAGGGAGATTAGCCCTGAAGAATTAATACCATCATCATTTGTAACAAGGATAGTCGGCATTTTTTAATATTTTATCAAAAATACTCCGATTTCTGTTAGCCAGAAATTCAATAAGATAGTGTAAAATTTTCTGTGCAAAATTCTTGAAGTAAAAAAAGAGAGGATGTATTCTCCATTGGGCAATTGTCAAGAAGTTGGTGTATCATGGTAGAATTTCATATTAAAAATCTGAGGCGACAGCTTTTGTCTTTGTTCAATGTAGTAGACATAAGTTTTTCCTACTAATCAATATTGCGCTTTTTATACTTGGCAATCTCTTCTTCAAGCTTCTCTATTGTCTCTTTTAACTCTTTTATTCTCAACTCCCTGCCAATAGCTATTTCATAAAAGTCTTCCAGTTCTTTGATTCTTTTTTGAATCTCTTGTTCAGCTTGCTTGCGTTTGGTTATGTCAGAAAGAATAACAAGAATCGCACTTTCTTCTTCATATGGGATAACAGATGCATTTACGAGAAAATATTTAATATCACCTGATTTTGCAATAACTTCTATTTCATATGGAATAATTTCTTTATCAACTAACCTTCGCCTCATCTTTATTTGCATCAGATCTTTCGAGTTATCAGACAAAAACTCATTTATATTTTTTCCAATCACCTCATCCTTAAAATATCCTAATAAATCTGTGATAATTTCATTCACAAAGAGTATTATTCCTTCTTTGAGAATAAAAATTATATTTGGAGATGAATTCACAATAGTCCTTAATCTTTCTTCACTCTTTCTTAATTCTTCCTGTATTTTTAGTTTTTCAAATCGAATATTTTTCTCTTCAATCGCATGTTCAATTGCAGGACCCAATCTTTTGATAGATTGTTTTATCACATAATCAGTTGCGCCTGCTTTCATACAATCAACTGCGGTCTCCTCATTTATTGAACCTGTAACAATGATAAAGGGAGTAAGTGGGGCTTTCTCGAGGGTTAATTTCAATGCAGACATGCCATCAAAAGAAGGCATCATATAATCTGAAAGAATAATATCTGGTACAAATTCATCAAGGGCTTTAAGAAAGTCCACTTCGTTATCAACTCTTATACAAATACAATTGTTTAGCGCCATGCGTACTTCCCTTTCAATTAACTCTGCATCAGCGGGATTATCTTCAATAATCAGAACACGGTATGGTGTTTCCATAAAACTCTTTTAATGCAAAATTATAAATGCAGAATTATGAAAATAGAATAACAACATGATAAAATTATTTTGTACCCTTCATATTTATTCTTAATTCTTCATTTGCTTTTTGCACGCTTTATAATATAGTTTAATAATCTGCAGTGCAAAAGATTTTGTCCTTTGCAGTAAAATTCTCTTGTTCTTATTATTCTTCTTCATTCTGCATTCTTTGATCCTAATTTATTTTCGGCGGTTGATTAATTAAAAGCCAGTATAAACCAGCATTGCTCATTGCCTTGCGGAATGAATCAAAATTTACTGGTTTTACTATATAACCATTTGCACCAAGATCATAGGCAGCCTCAATATCAGGGTCTTCACTGGAAGAAGTTACAATCACTACAGGAAGCTTTTTTGTCTTTTTATTGGTCTTTATCTCTTTCAGTACCTCAAGCCCATTCACTTTCGGCAGTTTAAGGTCGAGAAAGATCACCTTCAATGCTTTGGTTGGAGGACGGGCTTTATATTTGCCACGATAGAAAATAAAATCGAGCGCCTCTTCTCCGTCTCCGGCAATAACAATTTCGTTCGCCAGGTTCTGCTCCCTGAGCGCCCTTACAGTGAGTTCCGCATCATGTGGGTTATCTTCAACAATCAGTATCTCAGCAACATCAAATTGGTTCATAAGCACCTCCTTTAAAAACAGTCAATAGTCACAAGGAATGGTATATAGAATCATTTTATTTTAGATATCAATGATGTAAGCATTTTGTTAATCTCCATTTAAACATCGCTCTTTTGCGAAAAGTTTCTCCATCATCCGATAGATTGATTCCACTAAATCCATGCTTCTTTGCCACTTTATTAAATAATCCTTTATTCACTATTGCTTTTTGCCTTCTTTCTTCGGCAGTGAAAAGCAAAAGGTTGCCCCTTTATCCACTTCTCCTTCTGCCCATACTTCGCCACCATGCCTCTGTATTATCCTGTGCACTATTGCAAGTCCAACCCCTGTGCCACTAAACTCCTTCTCACTGTGTAAACGCTGAAATACCTTGAAAAGTTTGTCCGCATATTTCATGTTGAACCCTACCCCATTGTCCCTTATACAATATATAATTTTATCCCCTCTTTCTTCGCTCGAAACTGATATTAAAGCCTCTTGCCTGTTAGATGTGAACTTTATAGCATTAGATATCAGATTCATCCATACCTGTTTCATTAATACAGGATCACCATATGCATTTCTTATATCCCCTACCTGAAAATTAATCCTTCGCCTTGCCTCAAAGGTGGTCAGCTCATCAAACACTGCTTTTACCATAGCCTTCATATCTATTAAGGTGTAATTCATATCTATGCGCCCAATGCGTGACAGTGAAAGAAGTTCATCTATAAGCTGTCCCATCTTCTTTGCGTTATTAGAGATTACTGAACATATTCTTTTTCCCTCATCATCCAGCTTTGTGCTGTATTCCCTGAGAAGTATCTCTGTGAAACCATCAATTGCCCTCAGGGGTGCTCTCAGGTCGTGTGAGACAGAATATGCAAAGGCTTCAAGCTCTTTATTGGCAGCTTCAAGCTGAGCGGTACGCTCCTTAATGCGTTGTTCAAGCTCGACAGTGAGTTTCTTTATTTCCTCCTCTGCAAGTTTTTGCTCTGTAACATCTTCAGCTACTCCTTCTATCCAGCCCTTTTCAGGATAGATTCTGGCTGAATACCTTGCCCAAAAGATTGATTTGTCTTTCCGATAAAAACGGGCTTCAAAATTTTTAACAAATCCGTTTTTCTTTATTTCTTCAAGCATCCTTTCACGTGTTCCCGGGTCAACATAATTGAGTGAAGTGACATATTCCGCAATAAATTCTTCCCTGCTGTTGTATCCAAACATTCTGGCAAGCTGCTCATTGCTTTCAAGGATCTTTCCATCCTCAATCCTTGTTCTGAATAAGCCTACCTGCGCATTATGAAAAAGATTCCGATATGTCTCTTCACTTTCTTTGATTTTTTCCTCTGCACGTTTGCGTTCTGTGATATTTACCGCAGTTGCAAGTATTCTATCAACACCGTTAATAGTGATTTTACTCAATCGCAGATCTTCCCAGAAAATTTCACCTGTAACCTTACGATTACACCATTCAAACCGCTGAGGACCTTCGTTTGCAGCTTTGTGAATCCATGCCAGTGCCTCTTTAAATGAATACGGTGGTTCCATCCAGAATTCATTCTTTTGAAGTTCTTCAAGTGTAGACAACCCATAACTTTCTATAGCTATTTTGTTTGCGTCAATAACTTCTCCTGTGTCCTTATCATGAATAATTATTGAGACATTGGACTCTTCGAATAATCTTCTGAACCGTTCTTCACTATCTTGCAGTGCCCTTTGTGCAGCTCTTTCCTCAGTCTGGTCTCTGAATACCAGAACGACACCGATGACCGAACCACTCTTATCTTTAATAGGAGAGCCACTGTCCGCAATAGGTGTTTCTTTTCCATTTTTTGAGATTAGAAGTGTATGATTTGCAAGCCCCACAACTGTTCCTTCCCTTAAAACCCTCTGAACAGGGTCTTCAGCCTTATTACGGGTGTCCTCGTTGATAATGTGGAAGACTTCTTCGATAGTTCTACCTTTTGCATCGTCTTCTTTCCATCCTGTCAATTGTTCTGCAACATTATTCATATACCTGACATTGCCACTAATATCTGTTACAATGACTGCATCGCCAATACTGTATAATGTTGTACGGAATTCCTCCTGAGCTTCTCGCAGTTCTTTTTCTTTAAGAAATAATTCTCTGAAAATTCCCTTCTGCCGGATTTGATAAATCCATGAAGTTCCTCCTATTAGCAAAACAATTAATAAGGAAGTGAAACCTATAACAGCTCCTACTTTGTAATATAGCTCTGAAAATATTTCCTTTTTATCTATCTTTGCAATTAAATACCATGGAGTTTTAGGAATAGGGCGGATATCGGCAAGCACTTTAGTTCCTCGATAATCTATGCCTTCAAATATTCCTTCGTATCCCAGAACTGCCTGTACTGCCGGGACTTCTTTCTTTGTGAGCGGTATACGTAAGTTCAGGGCTGTATTTTTCCTGTGGCGAAGTTCGTTCAAGAAAAGAACATATTCGCCTTCCCTTCGCACAAGAAGCGTCTCGGCAGTCTTACTTGCAATAGGCCATGATTGTATCAAAGGATAGAGGTATTCTTCAGGAACTATGCGGAATACTAATGCGACAACCGGTGATTTCTTTTCATCTCTGACAGGAGCAATAATGTCAATATGGATTCTATCATGTGTAGGACAGTAATAAAAATCAGTAAATATAATTTCTTGTTTGCGGAAAGCCTCGATGATTTCCTCGGATGTTTTTGGATCGAAACTAAATTCTTCAGGCACAAGGGACATCAACAAATCTCCTGTTGGAGAGGCGAGCATTATATTCTTGTATTCGTAGTTATTTTTTGCGATATTTAAACGTTTCTCAATATCTTTTTTAAGGCTTAAATTGCCAGGATCTTCAATCCATTGTTTGAATGCCTTAATCAGGAAAGGAGATTCAGAAAGTGTTCTGGCATCTCCTGTTCGTTCTTGAAACCATTTTGTAATCTCGCCTGTCTTTAATTCAGTGATTGAGTGAAGATTATTATATACACTTTGTAGGGCTGTCTTTGCCTCATAACGAGAATACAAATAACCAGATAAAATTACTAAAATACTCAAAATGGTAACAATGAATACGAGGGATCTTTTTTTTATAACTCTGCTTTCGATCTCAAAATCCATAGAACCTCTCATCAATTTTATTTTACTCAAAATACCAAATCTGTCCAGAATAAAAATAAGATTATATCTCAAATCCAGCGAAAAGCATTATCATTTTAACCCCAACTTGATTCGGGAAAAATCTTGTTATGAGTTTTTGTCATTGCAAGGAGACCGCCACGCTTCGCTCGCGATGACTAACAATAGGATTGTCATTGCGAGGAGTCCTGACGCAAGTCAGGACGACGTGGCAATCTCAAAGACGAGATTCCTCACTACGTTCGGAATGACAAAGAATAAGGGTTGTCATTGCGAGGAGACCGCCAAAGGCGGTCGACGAAGCAATCTCTCAGTTTATTTATCTTTCTTTCCTCAAAATTATACACTACACATAAGTAATGACAATATATACAAATTCTAATTGACACTATATAGCTTTTATTAGAAGAATAAAAAATAAAAAATTTGGTTCTTCTCCAATTTAGTTGCTAAAAGGATTCAAGGATTCAGGGGTTCAAGTGCTTATTTCCCTCGAATCCTCATGATCTTACCAACTTTTTTGGATATGATCCTAAATTATATAATTTAAGTAAACGCACTTACTTTAAATAACAGTGTTTGGTGTTTATAATATAACAGTTGGTTTTGCAATGATGCTTGCAAGCCTTATAAATGAACTGATTATGATAATATTTTAATGTTCGTAATATTTTATTAATTTGATAAAGGTAAGATTTCAGAAAAGTAATGTTTTGATATGAAAGGAGAAAGCTAATGTCGAAAATTAAGAAAGTTTTTGCAAGGGAAATTCTGGATTCAAGGGGTAATCCAACAGTCGAGGTTGATGTAGTCCTGGATAATGGTATATTAGGCCGTGCAGCAATTCCTTCAGGTGCATCTACAGGAAGTAAGGAAGCAGTTGAATTAAGAGATGGTGATAAGAATCGATATTCAGGCAAGGGTGTATTAAAAGCAGTAAAAAATGTTAACGAAATCATAGCACCAAAAGTAATTGGTCTTGATCCGAAGAAATAGAAGAGCATAGATTATCTTATGATCGATCTTGACGGGACAGAAAATAAGGCAAAACTTGGAGCTAATGCGATATTAGGTGTTTCTATTGCTGTAGCAAAAGCAGCAGCACAGGATAAAGGGTTGTCAATTTTTAAGTATCTTGGTGGCAAAGAAGCAAGACGTTTACCGATTCCATTCTTTAATATTCTTAATGGTGGAAAGCATGCGGATAATAACGTTGATATTCAGGAGTTTATGATTGCACCAATCGGAGCTAAATCTTTTAAAGAAGCCCTCAGAATGGGAGCTGAAACTTATCAAAATCTAAAAGCAGTTTTAAGATCAAAAGGTTTGAATACCGCTGTAGGAGATGAAGGAGGATTCGCACCGAATCTTTCATCTAATGAAGAAGCGGTACAGATGATCATTTCTGCAATTGAGAAGGCTGGTTATCGACCAGGTCGTTATATTTCCATTGTTTTAGACCCGGCTGCGAGTGAATTCTACCAAGACGGGAAATATATCTTAAAAGCTGATAAAAGCAGATTATCTTCAGAAGAAATGATCAAATACTATTCAAATTTAATTTCTAAATATCCAATTATATCTATTGAAGATGGGCTTGCAGAGGATGACTGGAATGGCTGGCAGGTTCTTACAAAAAAAGTTAGGAAAGAAAATTCAACTTACTGGTGATGATATTTTTGTCACCAACCCTAAGATATTAGCTGAGGGTATTAAAAAGGGTATAGGTAATTCTGTACTTATAAAACTTAACCAGATAGGAACGCTTACTGAGACTTTGGAAACAGTTGAAATGGCAAAGAGAAATGGTTATACCTGCGTATTTTCACACCGTTCAGGTGAAACAGAAGATTCTTTTCTGGCAGACATTGCAGTTGCAACAAATGCAGGCCAACTTAAAACAGGTGCTCCTGCGAGGTCTGAAAGACTTGCAAAATATAACCAATTGCTAAGAATTGAGGAAGAATTAGGACGGAAAGGGATTTTTAGAGGAGAATTGAAGTGGTGAAATAAATAAGTCTCTCTGCATATACTTACAAGATTTAAAAATAATAATATTATAGTTTTCTTGCCTTAATATATGCTGAAAAAACCATATTCTCAACGCCTTCACCAAAGTTCCAGCTTTTTATTATTTCGTCACTTTTTTCTTTGTCCTTTATTACAATATCAGTAAAGCCAGCTTTATTGAGCAATACTTTAAGTTCCTCAACTGGAACTGCACCTGTGATTCAGCCACTATAAGCATTTGGATTATTTTTAATAGCATCAGTGAATTCACCTTTTTTCAGAATATCAGAGATTGCAATTCTACCACCA
>FWPV01004961.1_pt1 | contig 25705 bp, 24 predicted proteins | sample 2228371 | NCBI WGS metagenome assembly FWPV01 (sample SAMEA103939776, study PRJEB20133) | metagenome | reverse complement strand
CGCTGGAAGTGCCAGTTCAACGAGAACTCCAAGGTGCCCGCCTTCTGCCACGCCCTTCCGGAGATGAACCATAACGAGATCGTGGGGTGGCACGCCCTGGATGATCATGCCAGGAGAGTGGAGGCGATCTTCCTGGCGGAGGAGGACGATGCCTCCAGGGTGGCCAGAAGGGTGGAGATAACCGCGGACCTGCTGCGGGAAAAGGTAGGGGGCGTGACGGTGCTGCGGGTGGGGGGAGGCACGCGCACCGAGCGCCTTTTCAGCGCCATCCACCTGGGGGATTTCGTGAGCGCCTACCTCGCGGTGCTCAACGGCGTGGACCCCACTCCCGTGGAGGTCATAACCCTGCTCAAGGAACGCATGGCCGCCGAGGGCTGAGGTGTACCTCGGACGTTTCGGAAGGCTCCCATCCCTTATCTGGGCCGCTCAGGTAACGCATGGCCGCGGAGGGCTGAACGCCCCCCTCAAATGGCGTTGCCGCGTCGTCCCGGCGGCTCCCGGCCGCGTGGCCGCGGGGGAATGCGGTGGCGCGCGGGAAAAGCCGCGATGAGGCAGCGAGACGGCCTTTCTCCCGACCGTGCAGTCTTGTCTCCCGGGATGCAGCACGGCCTTCAGGAGCGGGAGCTCGGGGTAAGGGATACGGAAACGAGATGCTGTAACGTTACAGTAGGCGCTTTCCGGGTTGAAATAGATTGAGAGACCACCCTATCATCCTGACAAAACAAGCAAATTCGACAAGAAGAAAGGGGTGATCTCCCAAATGTTCGATCTGGGAAACGAGGCTCGCTTGACAGGGATGGGGTGCGCCTCTATCATTATTGCTTGTCGTGCAATGAACGGGACGGGACGGAACGCGCGAGGAGCATGAAGACCTACAGCGTGAAAAAGGCCGATATAACCAGGTCGTGGTACCTGGTGGACGCCGAAGGCATGGTCCTGGGGAGGCTGGCGGCGGAGCTCGCCAGGATCCTCAGGGGAAAGAACAAGCCCATCTTCACCACCCACCTGGACGTGGGCGATCACGTGGTGGTGGTGAACGCGGACAAGGTCGTGCTCACCGGCAACAAGCTGCGGGACAAGGTACATTACCGGCATTCGGGCTATCCCGGCGGGCTCAAGGAGACCTCCTACGAGGTGCTGCTCAAGGAAAAGCCGGAGATGGTGGTGGAAAAGGCGGTGAAGGGCATGCTGCCCAAGAACCGCCTTGGAAGGGCCATGCTCAAGAAGCTGCACGTCTACGCGGGCCCCGACCATCCCCACCAGGCGCAGAAGCCCGAGCGGATCGAGCTGGCCTCGAGAGCCTGAAGAAAGGGCGGGTGAACTCCTTTGCCTCAGCATCTGGGATATGGCACGGGTAGGCGGAAAGAGGCGGTGGCCAGGGTATGGCTGTACCCCGGGGAAGGGGAGTTCTCCATCAACGGGAGGACCCTGGAGGAATATTTCCCCCGCCCGACCCTGCGCTACCAGATCATGCAGCCCCTGGAGGTGGCGGCGAGCACGGGGCGCTACCGCGTCAAGGCCACCATCGAAGGCGGAGGCATCTCGGGGCAGGCGGGCGCGCTGAGCCACGGCATCGCACGTGCGCTTGTGGATTGCGACGAGACCCTCCGCACCGATCTCAAGAAGGCGGGGCTGCTGAGGCGCGACCCGCGCATGAAGGAGCGCAAGAAGTACGGCCTCAAGAAGGCGCGCAAGCGCCCGCAGTTCTCCAAGCGCTGATCTCCCATCGTCCTCACCTCGCGCTGAAAGGGCACGCCGTCAAGCTCTTCCTGGGGGTGATCCTCGCGTCCGGCGGAGATAGTACGGAACGGCATTCCTTTCTCTCTCGGCATGGCGTTTCTTGAAGGGCTGAAAGAGCGGGTGCTATAGTCCTGGTATGAAAAAAGGGGAGAGTACCATGCGGGATACCGTTGGGGGACCTCGGCTTTTCGGTACCGACGGCATTAGGGGTATCGCGAACCTGGAGCTCACGCCGGAACTGGCCATGCGCGTGGGATACGCGGCGGTGAAGGTGCTGGCCCCGGGGAACGCCCACCCCTTCCTGGTCATCGGTCGGGACACGCGCATATCCGGGACCATGCTGGAGTCCGCGCTGGCGGCGGGGATATGCTCCTGCGGGGGACGGGTGGAGTGCCTGGGGATCATCCCCACCCCGGCGGTGGCCTATCTCACGCGCGCCAAGGGCGCCGACGCGGGGGCGGTGATCTCCGCCTCGCACAACCCGGCGCGCGACAACGGCATCAAGTTCTTCTACCGCACCGGGTACAAGTTGCCGGACGAGCTGGAGCTGGCCATGGAATCCCTGGTGCGCGGCGAGGTTGAGGACGGGAGGCCGGACGGGGACAAGGTGGGAAGCGTGGTGCACGGTGGTGATGCCGAGGTCCTCTATCTCGAACACCTGCTCTCCGTGGCCAGCCCCGACCTCACGGGAAAGAGAGTGGTGGTGGACTGCGCCAACGGCGCCGTCTACCGTCTGGCTCCCGAGGTGCTGCGCAGGCTGGGGGCGGAGGTGGAAGCCCTGGGGGTGGATCCGGATGGCAGGAACATCAATCACGCCTGCGGCTCCACCAGGCCGGAGAGGCTGCAGCGCGTGGTGGTGGAGAAGGGGGCCGATCTCGGCCTCGCCTTCGACGGAGACGCCGACCGCCTGCTGGCGGTGGACGAGTCGGGTAAGCTGGTGGACGGAGACGCCATCATGGCGCTGTGCGCGGTGCACATGAAGGCGGCGGGGCGCCTGAGGAAGAACGCCCTGGTGGCCACGGTGATGTCCAACCTCGGCTTCCACCGCGCCATGCGCAGGGAGGGTATAGAGGTGCACGTGACCGCGGTGGGAGATCGTTTCGTGCTGGAGAAGATGCTCGAGGAGGGGCTTAACCTGGGAGGGGAGCAGTCGGGTCACATCATCTTCGGCGACCACGCCACCACCGGCGACGGCCTGGTTACGGCCCTGAAACTGATGGAGGTGCTGGTGGAGAGCGGCGAGAGGCTCTCCGTCCTGGGAGGACTGGTGGAGCGCGTCCCCCAGGTGCTGGTCAACGTGAGGGTGCGGGACAGGTCCGCGCTGGAGCGTGCGCGCGAGGTCTCGGAGGCGGTCCGGGAATGGGAGGAGCGCCTGGGAGAGCGGGGCCGCGTGCTCCTGCGCCCTTCGGGCACCGAGCCCCTGGTCCGGGTGATGGTGGAGGCGCTCGACGCCGCGCTGGCGGAGGAGGCCGCCCGGGAGCTGGCGGCGGCGGTGGAGCGGGAGCTGGGCTGAGATGTGCGGCATCATCGGTTATGTCGGCGAGCGCTCCGTGAAGGAGGTCCTCTTCCGCGGGCTGCGCCGCCTGGAATACCGCGGATACGACTCCGCGGGGATAGCGCTGCTCGACGGCGGCGGGATCGCGCTGCTCAAGCGCAGGGGGAACCTGGACAGCCTTGAGCCTCACCTGGGACGGCTTCCCAACGGCGCATCCACGGGCGTCGCCCACACCCGCTGGGCTACCCACGGGCACCCCACCACCGAGAACGCCCACCCCCACCTCGACTGCGGGGAGGAGATCGCGGTGGTGCATAACGGGATCATCGAGAACTTCCAGGAGCTGCGCGAGGAACTGTCCGCGCGCGGGCACCGCTTCCGTTCCCAGACCGACTCCGAGGTAGTGGCCCACCTGGTGGAGGAGGAGTTCGAGGGGGACCTCCTGGAGGCGGTGAGAAAGGCCCTGCGGAAACTGGAGGGCGCCTACGCGCTGGTGGTGATGTCCTCCCGCGAGCCCGGGGTGCTGGTGGGGGCGCGCAAGGACAGCCCGCTGGTCCTGGGGCTGGGCGAGAACGAGAACCTTCTGGCCTCCGCCACCCCGGCGCTGCTGGACTGCACACGCCGCGCCCTCGCGCTGGAGAACGGTGAGCTGGCAAGGATTACCAGGGAAACCTGGATGCTCACGGACATGGAGGGAAGGCCGGTGGAGCGCCGGCCCTTCGAGGTCCCTTACGACGTCTCGGCGGTGGAAAAGGGCGGTTACGCCGACTTCATGCTCAAGGAGATATACGAGCAGCCCCAGGCATGGCGGGATACCCTGCGCGGTCGTGTGGGCAGGACGGGAAGGCTGCGCATCGAGGAGCTGGAAGGCCACGGCATCGACTTCGGCTCCATCCGCCGCATCATCTTCGTGGCCTGCGGCACCTCCTACCATGCCTCCCTGCTGGGCCGCTACATCATCGAGACCTGGATGGACATCCCCGTGGAGGTGGACATAGCCTCGGAGTTCTACTACCGCGAGCCGCGCCTGGACCCCTCCTGCCTGGTGGTGGCGGTAAGCCAGTCGGGGGAGACCCTGGACACCATGGGGGCGGTGCGCTGGGCGGCGCGCTGCGGGGCCCCCTCCCTCTCCATCGTGAACGTGGTGGGGAGCATGATGGCGCGGGAGTCCGACGGGGTGCTCTATACCCATGCCGGCCTGGAGATCGGCGTGGCGGCCACCAAGACCTTCATGGCGCAGATGGCGGCGGTCTACCTCCTCGGCCTCTACCTGGGACAGGAGAGAGGACTGCTGGAGGAGGGGTTCGTGCGCGAGGTGTTCTCCTACCTCGAGGGCCTTACCGCTTCCATAGAGGAGGTGCTACAGGACACCGAGGCCGTCGAGGCCTGCGCGGATAAATACTGCCGCTGCGAGGACTTCCTCTTCCTGGGGCGCAACATCAACTATCCCATGGCCATGGAGGCGGCCCTGAAGCTGAAGGAGATATCCTACATCCACGCCGAGGGCTACCCGGCGGGAGAGATGAAGCACGGCCCCATCGCCCTCCTCCATCCCGGTTTCCCCGTAGTGGCCCTCATCCCCCGCGACCCCATCTACGACAAGGTACGCAACAACATCGAGGAGGTGAGGGCGAGGCAGGCGCCGGTGATCGCTCTGGCCACCAGGGGAGACGCGGAAGTGGAGGGCTTCTGCGACGAGGTCATCTGGGTGCCCGAGGTCAGGCCGCATTTCAACCCCGTGGTGCTGGCCCCGGCCCTGCAGCTCTTCGCGTACCATATCGCCAAGATGCGGGGCTGCAACGTGGACCAGCCCCGCAACCTGGCAAAGACGGTCACCGTGGAGTGAGGAAAGGGAAGGCAGGGCGCAGGGAAGAAGAATGCCGCGACCTCGTCTCCTTTCCGAGAGGAAGGGACGTAGGGATAGGGAAGTATATGCGTATTTTGGGGATAGGGGTGGACCTGGTAGAGGTGGAGAGGATCGAGAGGGCCGTGGCGCGGCACGAGGGCTTCGTGCCGCGCCTCTTTTCGCCCCGTGAGGCGGAGAGGTGCCGGGACTGCTCGCGCCCCGCCGTGCGCTACGCCGCCTGTTTCGCCGCCAAGGAGGCGGCGGCGAAGGCCCTGGGCACCGGGATACGGGGTTTCTCGTGGCGCGAAGTCGAGCTGCTGGCGGAGGAGGACGGGCGGCCCCGCCTGGTCCTCTCCGGGAAGGCGAAGGAGCTGGCCTCCAGCCTGGGAATAAGCGATGTGCTGGTGAGCGTCTCGCACACCCGCGACATGGTGGTGGCGGTGGCGCAGGCCGTGGGGGAGGGCCCATGAGGGTGGTATATCCGGCGGAGATGGCCGCCCTGGACCGCGCGGCGATAGAGGCGGGCACGCCTTCGCTCGAGCTCATGGAAAGGGCCGGAAGGCACGTGGCCGAGCAGGCGCGGGACATGTTGGGGCTCTGCGCGGGCAAGAGGATCGCGGTGGTGGCGGGCAGGGGCAACAACGGGGGCGACGGACTGGTGGCCGCGCGGTACCTCTCGGGCTGGGGGGCGGAGACGCTGGTGGTGCTCCTCGGGGAAGCGTCGGAGCTCAGCCGGGACGCGGCCGCCAACCACGAACGCCTCCTGGGGGCGGGAGGAGAGGTGGTCGGGGCCGAGGAGGGCCTGAAGAGGCTCGAGGGAGAGGGCTATGACCTGGTGATCGACGCGGTCTTCGGAACCGGCTTCCGCGGCGCGGCGGAGGGAGTGCATGCCCGGGCCATCGAGGCCGTGAACGCGAGCGGCGCCCCCGTGCTGGCCGTGGATGTGCCCTCGGGGATGGACGCGGCGACGGGAGGCGTGGAGGGGCCGGCGGTGAGGGCGGCGCGCACGGTGACCTTCGCCTGGCCCAAGGTGGGCCAGTACCTGTTTCCCGGCGCGGAGCTGGTGGGGGAACTGGTGGTGGTGGATATCGGCATCCCCGGGAGTCTGATGGGAGAGGTGGTGGAGAGCGACATCGAGACCGTAGAAGAGGCGGAGGTGGCGGCGCTGCTCCCCCGCCGGAGGCTCGATGCCCACAAGGGCGAATGCGGTCGCGTGCTGGTGGTAGCGGGAAGCGAGGGGCTCACGGGTGCGGCGGCGCTCTGCGCGCGTTCCGCCATGCGGGCGGGGGCCGGGGTGGTGACCCTGGGCATCCCGCGTTCCCTCAACGCCATCATGGAGGTCAAGCTCACCGAGGTCATGACCCTTCCCCTCCCGGACGAACGCGGGCACCTGGCGGAGGAGGCATTGGATGCGGTGCTGGAGGCGCTGGAGGGCTACGACGCCCTGGCGCTGGGTCCCGGGCTGGGGACCGCTCCCTCCACGGCGAGGGTGGTGGAGGGGCTGCTGCGGCGAGCCCGCAGACCGCTGGTGCTGGACGCGGACGGCATCAACTGCGCCGCCGCCTTTCCGGGAGCGCTGCGGGAGAGGGCATGGCCGACCCTCATCACCCCCCACCCCGGCGAGCTGGGACGCCTGCTCGGGTCGGGCGCGCGGGAGGTGCAGCGCTCGCGCCTGGAGAGCGCGGCGCGGGCCGCGGGGGACTTCGGATGCGCCGTGGCACTCAAGGGGGCCTACACCATAGTGGCCTCGCCCCGGGGCCGCCTGCACATCAACCCCGTGGCCCTGCCCGCCCTGGCCACGGCGGGAAGCGGCGACGTCCTCACCGGGTGCGCGGCGGCGTTCCTGGCCCAGGGCCTGGATCCCGTGCAGGCGGGGTTATGCGGGGTCTACGTACACGCCAGGGCGGCGGGGATCGCCGCGCAGTTGACGGGAGCGGTGGGGATGCTGGCGGGAGATATCGTCGCCCATCTTCCCCTGGCGCTCATGGCCTTGGTGAAGGAAGGCGAAAGGGGTGCGAAAAGGTGAAAGCGGCGCGTGACATCATGAGCCGGGAGGTCATCACCGTGGGTCCGGAAGCCACGGTGAAGGAGATGGCGCAGATCATGGTGGAGAACCGCATCCGCCTCCTCCCCGTGTTGGACGAGGACGGTAGGGTGCTGGGGGTGGTGGACGAGGAGGACCTGGTGCACCAGGACGCCAGGGTCCATTTTCCCACATTTATCCATTTCCTGGAAAGCTATATCATGCTGCCCGGGTCCCTCAAGCGCTTCGAGAAGGAGCTGCGCCAGGCGGTGGGTGCCACCGCGGGCGAGGTCATGGAGAGCGATTATCCCGCCGTGAGTCCTCTGGCCAGCGTGGAGGAGGTCGCCACCCTCATGGTGGAAAAGGACCTGGAGTACGTGCTGGTGCTGGAGGAAGGGTGCCTGGAGGGCGTGGTCACGCGCCAGGATATCCTCAGGACCCTGAGCGGGGCTTGAGGGTGGAGGCTTCCGAGGGGGCGGACGGGGTTGAAGGGGAGAGAGGGCTGGAGGCCCACGCGCGCGGTGGTGGACCTGGAGTGCATCCGCCACAACGTGGGCCTCTTCGTGGAGATGGCCGGACCCGGATGCGAGGTCATGGCGGTGGTCAAGGCCGACGGCTACGGCCACGGCGCGGTGGAGACGGCGCGGGCCGCCCTGCAGGCGGGGGCGACGCGGCTGGGAGTGGCCCTGGTGGAGGAGGGGGAGGAGCTCCGAGAGGCGGGCCTCGAGGCGCCGGTGCACCTTCTCTTCGAGCCTCCCCCCGAGGCGGCGGCAAGGGTGATCGAGCTCTCCTTGACCCCCACCGTCTACACGCGCGGGTTCTTGCGCGAGTTGTCTCGTGCCGCCGCGGCGGCGGGAAAGAGGGTGCCGGTGCACCTGGAGGTGGATACCGGCATGCATCGCGTGGGCGCCGCCCCGGAGGAGGTCCCCTCCCTTGCGGAGGAGATATCCGCCGCGCCGGGACTCGCACTCGAAGGGGTCTGCACGCACCTGGCCATGGGTTCGGAACCCGAGCACCCCTTCAACCTCCGTCAGGGCGAGGCCTTCGCGGGCGTCCTCCGGGACCTGGAAAGGAAAGGCCTGCGCGTGCCCATGCGTCATATCGCGGCCTCTGGGGCGGCCGCCGCCCTGCCCCACCTGCGCCTGGACATGGTCAGGCTGGGGATAGCCATGTACGGTCTCCTTCCCGGCGAGGCCTTCCGGGAGAAGCTGGACTTGAGGCCGGCGCTCTCCCTGCGCACGCGCATCAGCCACCTGCTGAGGGCGCGCGGCGGAGAGGGGGTGAGTTACGGCCTGAGGTATCGCTGCCCCCGTGACACCTGGATAGCCGTCCTCCCTCTGGGCTACGCCGACGGGCTGAACCGCGCCCTCTCGGGGCGCTGGGAAGTGCTCATCGCCGGGAGGAGCTATCCCCAGGTGGGCACCATCTGTATGGACCTCTGCATGGTCGATCTCGGGGAAGACCGCTACGAGCCCGGCCAGGAGGTGACGGTCATAGGCGGCCACGGGGAAGAGTCGGTGGGCGTGGAGCGCATGGCGGCGGAGCTCGGGACCATCAACTACGAGGTGGTATGCGCCATCGGGAAGCGGGTACCGAGATGCTATCTCCACCGCCTCTAGGGTCGCGCGCAGGCGGGGAGCGGAGGCCTGACGGGCGCCGTCCCCGCCCCGGGACGGCGGCGGTTTAACGCCGGAGGGGTGGGGTAGGATTTATATATACGCAGGCAGCGGGATGCGGGGCCGGGGCGTGGCTTTCCCGCGGGGGTCGGGCGCCGGAGGAGCGGCGTTCCGCGGCCATGGAAGACGCCGGTGCCGGGGGCGCGGGTGGGCATGGAGCACGTTCCGGGGGCAAGGCATGTCCGGAGCGGCGGGGAGGCTCGGGTGGTGGAGGGCGTGAGCGTCAGTCGGGAAAGGAGGACGCTCCGCAACATCCTGGTGACCGGGCGGCCGGGTTGCGGCAAGACCACGCTGGTGCTCAGGGTGGTCCGGGAGCTCGCCGCGGCCGGGTTCAAGGCGAGGGGCTTCGTGACCGAGGAGATGAGAGAGGGATCCTCCCGGGTCGGTTTCAGGGTACGGGACCTGGCGGGGGAGACGGCGGTTCTCGCGCATGCGGCGCGCCGCGGAGGCCTCCGGGTGGGCAGATACGGCGTCGATACGCGGGCCTTCGAGAGGGTGGCCTTGAAAGCACTGGACACCGGCGACGGGGATATCGACCTCCTGGTCGTGGACGAGATAGGCCGCATGGAGCTGTGCTCGGATTCCTTCCGCTCCCTGCTTCCCGGTCTCTTCGATTCTCCCCTGCCCCTGCTTGCCACCGTGCACGCGGGAGAGGATCCCCTCACGCGCAGCCTGCTGGAGCGCGAGGACGTGCGGGTGCACGGGCTGTCCGTTTCCAACCGCGACGAGATTGCGGGGGTGATATATGAGGAGTTGTTGACCGTGCTGGCAGAAGATGGTGTTTGCGCGGATCCCGAAGGAGGTACGGAGCCATGAAGATATGTCCGTCCTGCTACGCCGTTTGCGTCGACCAGAAGTGGGATTTCAACGAACCCGTCCGCGAGAAGGCCATGAAAGGCAACGGATGGGAGAAGCATCTCTGCCCGGGGTGCGAGCGGGTGGCGCGCGGACAGGTGGACGGCGTGGTCTATCTCAGGGGGGACTTCGTGGCAAGACACCGCGATGAGGTTAAGAACCTCATACGCAGCGTGGCCCAGAAAAAGCTGCGCAAGAACATCGCGGCGCGCATCTACCATATAGAGGAGAAGAAGGACGAGATCGTCATAGAGACCACCGACCGCACCCTGGCGGAAAGGCTGGGCAAGGAGTTCGAGAAGGCGTATTCCGGCCACCTGGACATCCAGTGGCAGCACCATTCCGACTTCGCCCGCGTCTACTGGACCCGGGACTGAAGGCCCCGCGGAGACGCGGCATGGCCGCGGGACGCCGTCACTGGGTTATAATGTGGTGGCGGGAAAGCGGCTTGCCTAGCGGAGGAGAGAATTGCGGCCCCTCCCCAAGACCATGGACCTGGGTGAACTGGAAAGGGCGGACCCCTTCATGGGCTCGCTGCTCCCCTTCCTCGCCTCCCGCCGCTGGGGTGAGCTTTATCTCGTGGGGGGATATCTAAGGGATTACTTCCTGGGCGCCGCGCCCGCGGATATCGATTTCATCACCTCCGCCGACCCGGCGGCGGTGGCCGCGGAGGTCGCCGCCCGTTTCGGAGGCAAGGCCTTCGTGCTGCACGAGGAGGAGAGGGCGTACCGCGTGGTGGTCGCGAGCGGCGGGGACGGCCGGCGCACCCTGGATTTCTCTCCCATCAGGGGCGTGAGCGTCGAGGAGGACCTCTCCTACCGCGACTTCACCGTCAACGCCATGGCCTTGGAGGTGGAGAGGCTGGCGACGGGAGGGCTGTGGCTGCCGCGCGACCTGGTGGACAAGCATTACGGGTGGCGGGACCTCTCCCGTGGCATCCTGCGCGAGTGCTCCAACGAATCCTTTCTCATGGATCCGGTGCGGCTGGTGCGTGCCCTGCGCTTCCGGCACGTCCTTGGCCTGGAGTACGAGGAGCGCACCTTGAACCACATGAAGAAATACGCCCCCCTGGTCACCAGGACGCCGGGGGAGCGTGTGGCGGTGGAGCTGCTGGAGACGCTGCTTATCCCGGACACCGCGCCCATCTTCGCGGACCTCGCGTCCACGGGCCTCATGCAGTACGTCTTCCCGCACCTCGTGCCCCTGGTGGGCCTGGAGCAGAACGCCTATCACCACCTGGACGTATGGTCGCACACCCTGCTCACCCTGGAGGAACTCGACCGCCTGATCGCCGATCCCGGTGAGGTGTTCCCGGGCCACGAGGACCATATCCGGGAGCGCATGGAGGAGCCGCTCCAGGACCTCTATCCCCGCAAGGCCTTCCTGCGGCTAGCGGCTCTCTATCACGACGCCGGCAAGGCCGAGACGGTGTCGCGCGACGTCTCCGGACGCATCCATTTCTATTCCCACCAGGAGCACAGCCGCGAGGCGGCGCGGGAGCTGGTGGAAAGGCTGCGGCTTTCTCGCCGGGCGGGAGACTACGTGGTCAGAGTGGTGGCGGGGCACATGGATATCGGGCTGGCGGTGGTGGACCGCCCCACCCGCAGGCGGCTGCGCCGCCTCCTCTCGCGCCTGGGGGAAGAGCTGGTGGACGTGGTCCTCCTCTCCGTGGCCGACCGCCGTGCGACCCGGGGACCCCTATCCACCCCGGACAAGCTGGAGCGCTACGTGGCTTTCTGCGCCGCTCTACTGGAAGAGCACGGTCGCGAGAGGGAAACCCCTCCCCTGATCATGGGGAGAGACATCATCCGTGAGTTCCACCTCCCGGAGGGCCCCTTCATCGGGGAGATACTGAGGGAAGTGCGCGCGGCGCAGATGGAGGGAGCGCTCGAGAGCAGAGAGGACGCCCTGCGATTCGTCCGGGAGCTGATCCGCCGCGCCGATTGAGGTGCCCGCGGCGCGGCCTATGGGCGGCGGTGAGGCCGGACACCTGAGCCGGTGCCCGCCGCGGAGGGGCAGGCGTTTTCCGGTTGGCACCCACGTTATGTGCGGGCAAGGAGGGATCCATGGCAGACCGGGTGATAGACGGCGTGAGGGTGGGGCATGCGCATGACGAGAAGGGGCTCACGGGATGCACGGTAGTGCTGCTTCCCCCGGGCACAAGGGGCGGCGTGGACGTGCGGGGAGGCGCTCCGGGGACGCGGGAGACGGACCTGCTCCACCCCGTGAACCTGGTGGAGGAGGTGCACGCCTTCGTGCTTTCCGGCGGCAGCGCCTTCGGGCTCGCCGCCGCCTCGGGAGTGGCCCGTTACCTCGAGGAAAGGGGCATCGGCTTCGACACCGGGGTGGCGCGCGTTCCCATCGTGCCCGCGGCGGTGATCTTCGACCTGGCGGTGGGAGACCCGGGTGCCCGGCCGGACGCGGAGATGGGCTACCGTGCCTGCCTGGATGCGAGCGAGGACCTCACGCGCCAGGGCAACGTGGGCGCGGGGATGGGCGCCACGGTGGGGATGATGCTGGGCCCCTCCAACGCCACCAAGAGCGGCCTGGGCACGGCGTTCTTCGAGGGAGAGGGGTTGAAGATGCTCGCCCTCGCGGTGGTCAACGCCTTCGGGGACGTGGTGGACGAGGAGGGGAGGGTCCTGGCGGGGGCGCGCCTCCCCGAAGGGGGGTTCGCGGGCACGCAATCGCTCATCGAGTCCTCCCTGGGCGGCGGTCACGCCCTACCCTTCACCAACACCACCCTGGGGGTGATCGTGAGCAATGCGCGCCTCGGCAAGACCGACGTGAACTGGGTGGCCCAGAGAGCCCACAACGGGTTCGCCCGGGCCATCTCCCCCAGCCACACCAAGATGGACGGGGATCTGGTCTTCGCGGCCGCCACGGGGGAGGTGGAGGCGTCCGCGGACGTGGTGGGGATAGTGGGCGCGGCGCTGATGGCGCGCGCGGTGCGCAACGCGGTCCTGCACGCGAAGGGAGTGGCGGGCATTCCCGCCCGCGCCGACCTGGTGTGAGGAGGAAAGCGACATGGACGTGTTCGAGGCCATGGAGAAGAGGCGCAGCGTGCGTTCCTTCCGCGCGGACAGGGAGGTGGCGGACGAGCTCGTGGAGGAGCTCCTGCGCTGCGCCTGCCAGGCGCCCTCGGCCGGGAACGTGCAGCCGTGGCGCTTCGTGGTGGTGCGCGACGCGGGATTGAAGGAGCGCTTGGCGAAGGCAGCCCTGGGACAGTCCTTCGTTGCCGAAGCTCCCGTGATCATCGTGGTGTGCGCCGACCTCGCCGCCCACGCCGCCTCCTACGGCAGGCGCGGGGTGGAACTCTACGCCGTGCAGGACACCGCGGCGGCCACCGAGAACCTGCTGCTCTGCGCCACCGCCCTCGGTCTGGGGGCATGCTGGGTGGGGGCTTTCCGGGAAGAGGAGGTGGCGCGCGAACTCCGCCTGGCGCGGGACATAAGGCCCCTGGCCCTGATCCCGGTGGGATATGCGGCGCGCGAGGAGACGCAGCCGAGGAAGATGGACTGCAACCGCCTCACCACCTATCTCTGACCCGGCACTGCGCTGCGGGTTTCCCGACGGGTCGTGCGGCGCGCGAGGAGACGCAGCCGAGGAAGATGGACTGCAACCGCCTCACCACCCGTCTCTGACCTCCGAGGTGCCGCTCGCATCCCCCAGGGAGGATGCGGTCAATGCGGTAGACGGATCCGGGCACGGGGGGTGGCGCGAACGCCGGATACCGCGCCCGCGGGGCACATGGCAATAAATGTCAAGATACTGGATGGACCTGCGGACGCGGAGGTCATGCCGTCTTCCGCCGCCGGCTGAAGAAGTCCTTCACCGCGTAGATCACCGCATCCTGCTCGTCCTCCGAGAGCGAGGGATGCAGGGGTAGGGAGATGGCCCTGGCACAGAAGCGCTCCGCCTCCGGGCACGAGAAGGCCGGCTTCCCCCCCACGAGGTAAGGCGCCTGGAGGTGCAGGGGCACGGGGTAGTGGACGGCGGTCTCGATGCCCTTTTCCGCCAGCCAGGCGCGCAGGGCATCGCGTTCCCCGCAGGCCGCCACCCAGAGGTGAAAGCAGTGGTCCTCCATTCCATCCCATTCCGGGAGGTCGAGGGGCAGGCCTTCCAGTTCCTCCCGGTAGCGGCGCGCCAGATCCCTGCGGCGGCGGTTCCATTCCTCCAGCCTCCCCAGTTTGACGCGCAGGAGGGCCGCCTGCAGCTCGTCCAGGCGGCTGTTCATCCCCACCTCCGCGACGCGGTCTCGATCCACGCGGCCGTAATCCCGCAGCTCGCGCAGGCGGCGCGCGAGCTGCGCATCATCGGTGATCACCGCGCCGCCGTCCCCGTACGCCCCCAGGTTCTTGGTGGGGTAGAAACTGTAACACCCCGCCCGTCCCCAGGTGCCCGCGGAGCGGCCGTTGCGGCGGGCGCCGTGGGCCTGCGCGCAGTCCTCCACCAGCACCAGGCCGTGACTGTCCGCGATCCTTGACAGCTCCTCCGTCTCCGCGAGGTGGCCGTAGAGATGCACCGCCAGCAGGAAGCGGGTGCGAGGACCGACGGACCTCTCGACTTGCGAGGGGTCGATGCAGCGGGTCGCGGGGTCGATGTCCACGAAGAGCGGCTGCCCTCCGGCCAGGGAGACGGCGACGGCGGTGGGGGGAGCGGAGAGGGCGGGAGTTATCACCTCGTCGCCCGGGGCCATCCCCAGCGCCCTGAGGGCAAGGACGATGGCGTCCGTCCCCGAGGCCACCCCTACCGCATGCCCGGCGCCGCAGAAAGAGGCGAACTCTTCCTCGAACGCCGATACCTCCGGGCCGAGCACGAACCTCCCTCCCCGCAGAACGCGCGAGAAAGCCGCGGAGAGCTCCGGGAGCAGGGCCCGGTCATGGCGTGAGAGGTCCAGGAAGGGGACGCGGATGTCGCCCATAGGAGCTAACCCGATCCGCCGCGATATCCCGGACGCGGCGCGAATGCTGGCGCACCGCCGGCAACGCACCTCATCCCGGGGCACCCCCCTTGAGCGCCACGCGCGCCTTTCCCTCGCGAAAATAGCGCAGCCCGTGGCGGCGGTAGAAGGACAGGGTCCTGGAGATGCCCTCTTTGAGGTCTGTACGGGGCCGCCATCCCAGCAGTTCCTGCAGTCGCGAGCCGTCCAGGCGGATGTCCCCGGGCTCCACCGCTCCCGCCTCGGGAGGGTAGGGGGCGCAGCGGTAGCCGTTGCCGGCGAGCTCGCAGATGATGGACGCCGCCTCCAGCACGCTCACCGCGACCCCGGAGGCGAGGTTGAAGACGCGGCCCTCGCACCGGGGGTCTGAGGCTGCGGCGAGGATGGCGTCCACCGCGTCGTCGACGTAGAGGAAGTCCCGCTTCTGAGCGCCGTTGCCGTAAACGCATATCTCCTGGCCCGCCAGGGCCTGGCGTATGAACCAGTTCAGGAAGCCCTGACCGTCGTTGTGCATCTGGTGCCGGGGACCGTAGACGTTGGTGAGGCGCAGCGAGGTGTAGCGCAGCTTGCCCAGCTCGTGGAGTATGCGGTGGTATTCCTCCACCGCCGTCTTGTGCACGCCGTTGAAATCCACGGGCTTGAGTGGGTGGTCCTCGTCCACGGGGAGGTATAGGGGGCTTCCGTACTGGCTGCGCGAGCCCGTGTACAGCACGCGGGTCCCCGGGCTCAGCTCCGTGAGCGCGCCCAGGAAACGCAGCTGGCTCACGCAGTTGCGCTCCAGGTCCCGCATGGGGTCGCGCATCGACCCCACGTGGCTTATGCAGGCGGCCAGGTTGAAGACGTAGTCCTGGTCCACAAGGTACGCCGAGATGTCCTCCACGCGCCCGATGTCCGCGACCACCAGGACGACCTCGTCGAGCATCCCCTTGAGGTTGAAGAGGTTGGCGCCCTGGTCGGGGAAGCAGGCGTCGATGACGGTGACGCAAGCCCCCATGCGCAGCAACCGGCGCACCAGGCCGCTGCCGATGAACCCCAATCCGCCCGTGACCAGGACGCTCTTGCCGGCATACCTTTCCTGAAGCGGGGCGGGTTCGCCCATCAAACCACTCCCTTCTTCTGCATCCTCCACCATAGTGCCGCAATCTCCCTTACCATGACAAGCAGGTTTTTCAGGCGGAAGAACTGGCTCCTGCCCTCGGCGCGCGGGTAATGGCCCACCGGCGTCTCCACGAAGACGGCCCCCGCCGCCTGCAGCTCCTTGACCAGCTCCACGCAGATGGCCCCTCCTTCGGAGCGCAGGTTGAGTCCGCGCACCAGGTCTCCGCGCATGAGCCTGAAGTCGCAGTCAACGTCGCGGATGGGGATGGCGAAGGCGAAATGCACCAGCCGGTTATATGCAGACCCCAGGAGTCTGCGGTACCAGGCGTCGCTGCGCCCCACCTTGTAGCCGTTGACCACGTCGGCGGTGCCGCTCAGGGCATACAGCCGACGGAGGTCCTCGACGTCGTACTGTCCGTCGCTGTCGGTGTAGAAGACCCAGTCCTTGCTGGAGGTCTTTATGCCGCTGCGCAGGGCCGCGCCGTAGCCCCGGTTGCGGTCGTGCCTGACCACGCGGACCCTCCGGTAGGATGCGGCGAGGGCGTCTATCACCTCGCCGGAGGAGTCCGCGCTCCCGTCGTCTACCACGATCACCTCGTAATCGTCGGTGAGCTCCGCGAGCACGGAGAGGGTCTTCTCTATGAGCCCCTTGAGGGTGGCGGAATCGTTGTAGCACGGGAAGAAGGCGCTGATGCTCCCCCCCGCCGGACCGGCCGCGGGCTCCTCGGCCACCGGGGCCGCCACCCCAATGGCCTCGCGCCTCCTGGCGAAGACAAAGAGGAGCGAGATGACGAGCAGGGAGAACGCCGAGAGCGCCGCGCCGCCCACGAGCCCGGGAGGCCTGTAGGCGAGGCGCACCTCGTGTTCTCCTTCCGGGAGGTAGACGGCGGTCAAGAAACCGTTGGCGGAGAAGAGTCTCGTCCCCTTACCGTCCACCGTCGCCCTCCAGCCGGGGAGATAGTTCAAGGGTATGACCAGGATGAAACCCGATTCGCTTTGGACGCGCAGGGACATGCCGCCACCCTCGCGTTCCACCACCTCCACGCAGGGCTCCTCCCTTGTCGACGGGAGCCTAGTGATGGCCTCCCGCGTCTCGGCATCCACCTCGCCCTCCACCAGGATGACCTCGCCGGGAACCCTCCTCTCGCGGAAGGAGCGATCCACCGCCTCCTTCCAGTCCCCGCTCCAGGAGACCTCGCGGGCCGGGTAGGCCTGGAAGCGGTCGCCCGGCAGCTCGTAAACGGCGAACCTGCCGTCGCTGTAGACGGACGGCCAGGCGGTGAGGGGCACGCGCCTCCCGTCCTCGTCGATGGCCGTGAGGGCCGCGAGGCGGGTCCCCTCGAGGGACGGGTCGCAGAGGGTGGTCAGGAAGATCTCGTCCGCCTCGCCGAGCCGGGGTAGAGGTACCCTGATCTCCAGGGCGTCGCGTCCCCGGCCGTGACCGGGAGACTTGAACCGCGTGCGCTCGAAGGAAGCGGCCTGCTCGGCGTCGATGAGCTCGAGGAAGTAGGCGTCCCGACCCGTGTCCTTGTGCAGAAGAAGCACGGGTTGCCTGGTCACGCGGCCGTTGATGATGGAGTTCAGCTTCACGCACAGGCGCCCCGAGGCGCTGGATTCAAGGATCTTGCCGTCCAGCAGGAGGCGGAGCTCCCTTCCCGAGGTGTCCGGCGGGAAGGCGTAGCTCACGGAGCCGAGGCCTCCGGGTATGGGATAGGGGTCGGAGAGATCGTAGGCGGTGCCCCCAACCCTGGAAAGGCTGGAGAAGAGCAGGCGCACGCCGAGGAGCGCGAAGGCGGAGGCCTCGGGCCGGTCGTTCACCAGGGCCAGGAAGCGGTCGAGGCGCGCGGGAGGTATGGTGGAGAATCCGAAGGCGTCCTCGAGCCCGCAGGGAAGGAGCTGGTTTGAGCAGAGGGGAAACTCCCCGCGGTCCACCCCCGGCTCCTTGGCCATGGCCACCCGCGCATCGCCGGCGTGCTCCTCCAGGAAGGAGACGACCTGGGGCTTGAAGTCCGCGCGCGCCCGGGGCACCGGCTTGAGCACGAAGCTGCCGAAGGCGAAGACATCCGCCACCGCCAGGCCCACGGCGATGAACACCTTGAGGCGGCTGGGGCCGTATCCCCGCCCCTCTCCTCCCTCGTTGCGCAGGAGGAGCAGGAAGAGGGCGAGCATAACCAGGGGGAGCAGGAACTCCAGGCGCGGAGCGGTGAAGAAGGACACCAGGCCGTCCAAGACCTGGCGGGCGGGCAGCTTGATGCCCTCCAGCAGGGGCCTGGCCGTGGCCGTGGCCAGGTCCCTGAACCACAGGAGGTCGAAGCGGTAGAGGAGGACGAAAAGGGCGGTGAGCCCCGTTGCGACCGCGCCCGTCCTTATCCAGGCACGGGAAAGGGTCGCTGACAGCCGGGAGGGAAACTCCGCGCCGCGCCAGCGCTCGAAGCCCATCCCCCCCAGCACCGCCAGGGAGAGGTTGAAGGTGAGGATGAACCTGCTCGACCCCTTGAGCACGCTGAAGCCGGGAAGGTGGCGGACCGCCGACCACAGAAGGCCGTACTTCCCGAGACTCAGGACCAGGGATACGACGCCGACCCAGAAGAAGAAGACGGCATGGCGACGGCGCGGTCGCAGCAGCGCCGCGGAGGCGAAGAGGAGGGGGAGTATCCCCATGTAGGCGTAGGTCTCCTCGAAGGTCCAGGCGCCCAGGTAGTCTCCCTGGGCGATACCGCGTCCGAAGAGGCGGGGAAAGACCACCCCCAGGAGCTGCGCGGGGGGCAGGCTTCCGATGGAGGCGACCTTCTCGGAGAGCCCTCCGGCGCGGTAGGAGTTCTGCACCAGGTAATAACTGGGAAGGTTCTGCACCATACCCAGGCCCATCCCCAGCGCCATGGCCAGGGCGAGCCAGGCGAGGTTGCGCAACACTTCTTCCCGCCCCTTTCCCTCGCCCTCGAAACGGTAGAAGACGACGTAGAAAAAGGCCAGCAGCGCCTCCATGAGCGGGATCATCAGGAAACCGGAGAGGCACTGCAGTCCGACCACCCCACCCGCCGCGAGGTGGAAGGACGGCCTGCCCTCGGCGAGCGCGCGCTCGAGGAAGTAGAGGAAGAGAGGCATCCAGGCGGCGGTGGCGATGGTGTTGGGGTGTACCAGGTGGGCCAGGAAGAAACCGCCCAACACGAAGGGCAGGGAGGCGAAGAGCGAGGAGGAGCGCGCCAGGTCCAGGCGCCGACAGTAGGCGTAGGTGAACAAGCCCCCGAGGAGGTAGTGGAGGACGATGGAATAGTTGAAACCGGCGGTGGCCGGGAGCTGGAAGAACAGGAGGTTGAGGGGATAGAAAAGCCCCGTCTCGCTGTCGGCGAAGAGGGGAAAACCGCAGTATATACCGGGACACCACAGGGAAGGCCCCCCGGAACGAAAGGCCTGGGAGATATAGCGCCAGGCAGGGTAGTAGTAGGATTTGATGTCGGAGATCCAGGGGACCCTGGACAGGGTGAGCATGGAGTGAAAGAAAGCCGCCAGCACCAGGGCGGTGACGGCGAGGGGCCACAGTCTCAAACCGCGTTTTCTCTCCGCTCCATGCAAGATGGCCATGGCTGTCCTCTGCCTTGATCGGGCGACAGGATGGGTAAAGGCTAGCAAGAAATTACCTCATGGCCGGTGGCGAGGCAAATACGCCCTCTCCGAAAGGCCGGATGACGCGGCTCGTTGCCCGGCACCCCGGTTGTGATTAAAATCAAGTCGAGAACGCGAATAGGAAGGGATGAGCGATGCCGTTCTACGAGTACAGGTGCGAGGCGTGCGGCGAGACCTTCGAGTTCTTCGCGCGAAGCATGTCGGAGGAGGCGGAGCGCTGCGCCCTTTGCGGGAAGAAGAAGATCAGGAAGCTCTTTTCCACTTTCGGCTTCAAGAGCGGGTCGGCATCCGCGGGGGATCTCAGATCCTCGGCCGGCTCATCGGGATGCGGCTCCTGCACCGCGGCGAGCTGCTCCAGCTGCTCAAAGTAGAGGTGGACATGGCCGGCGACTGGCGCGAGGCCGCGACCATCGGTGAGCTCTACGAGGCCATCAGGGATTGTCAGCGCTGTTCGCTCGGGAGCACCCGCACCAACCTGGTCCTGGGCACGGGGGCCGAGGACGCAGACATCATGTTCGTGGGCGAGGCGCCGGGCTTCCACGAGGACCGGCAGGGCATCCCCTTCGTGGGTCCGGCGGGGCAGTTCCTGGACCAGCTCCTGGCCTCCATAGGCCTCAAACGCTCCCAGGTGTATATCGCCAATACCCTCAAGTGCAGGCCGCCGGACAACCGCGACCCCCTGCCTGAGGAGCTCGAGACATGTACCCCGTACCTCTTCAAGCAGATAGAGATCATCAGGCCGCGCATCATCTGTACCCTGGGCAACCACGCCACCAGGACCCTGCTCAAGACGAGCATCGGGATATCGCAGCTCCACGGCAGGCTGTTGCACAGGGAAGGCCTGGCCTACGTGCCCCTGTTCCATCCCGCGGCAGCCCTGCACAAACCGCCCCTGAAGAGCGTGCTCGTCGAGGATTTCCAGAGGCTGCGGGAGCACCTGGACTCCGAGCGTGCGCGATGGAGGAGTGAGGCACAGCCCGAGGCGGAGGCCGGGACCGTGGAGCCGCCGGCGAGCGAGCCCGAGCAGATGAACCTTTTCTGAAGGGCGAGAGCAGCGTTCCGGACCCGGCCCGGAACGAGAAAGGGCGGAAGACGGGCCGTTTCCGCCCTTATCCGTCGCAGGAAATCGTGTGAGTATCCAGGAGGTCTGTTGGCCGTATCAGGCGAAGGCGCGGTGAGTTTGATTACGCGCGGTCCCTTGGAGACGCAGGCCCTGGGAGAGAGGCTGGCGGAGGAGCTGCAGGCGGGCGACGTGCTGTTGCTGGTGGGCGAGCTGGGGACGGGGAAGACCTGTTTTGCCCGGGGGGTGGCGAGGGGACTGGGAGTGCGGGAGAAGCTCACCAGCCCCACCTATACCCTGCTGCGTGAATATCGGGGCAGGCTTCCCCTCGTCCACCTGGACGCCTACCGCCTCGAGGGACCTCTCGACCTCTTCGACCTGGGGGTAGAGGAGTACCTGGAGGGCGACGGGGTGCTGGTGGTGGAGTGGGCGGACCGCGCGAAGGGCTTTTTCAGGCCTCCGTACCTCGAGGTGAGGTTCGCCTACGGCGGCGGGGAAGAGGAAAGGCATATCGTCATCCTCCCGAGGGGCGAGGGATGGCGCGGTCGGCTGACGGGGCTGTCCGGGCGGTGACGGGGCGGCGGACGGCGAAGGGCGACGAGACGGGAAGGCGGCAGGCGGATGCGCGGTGTGGATGAGAGGCAGAAAAAGGAATTGGATGCCCTGGGAGGCGGATGGCTGCTGGCCTTCGACCTCTCCGTGCCCTGTGGGGTGCTGGCCCTCCATGGGCCCGGGAGCATCCTCAGTCGCGAGATCCCCGCGCGCGAGCGGACCGCCTTTCTCTTCGCCGAGATACGCGGACTGATGGATGAGGCGGGTATCTCCAGGGAGGAGATCGCCCTCCTGGGCGTTGGCAGGGGCCCCGGTTCCTTCACCGGGGTGCGGGTGGCGGTGACCGCCGCCAAGGCGCTGGCCTTTGCCCTGGGGGTGCCTCTCGTGGCTCCGGAGAGCCTGGCGGTAGCGGCCGCGGGGGTGGGGAGCCCTGGCCGGCTGGTGTTCGTGGCCGTGGACGCGCGCAGGGGAGAGGTGTATTACGGGATCTACCGCATGGAGGATGGTAAACCGAGGACCCTGCTGCCGCCGCGCGTCGCTCCGCCGGAGCAGGCGGCGCGTGAGCTCTCGGCCTGCCTGGAGCGCTGTGGCGGGGAGCCGGTCCTCACGGGGACGGGGATCGCCGCGTACCCCGGCGTATGGCCCGCGGGGGCGGGAGTGGCGGGGAATGGCGCCCCGCGCGCGGAGGGCCTGGTGCGACTGTGCCGCATGGCGGCGGAGGGAGGGGAGACCGTGGATCCCTTCGCGCTCCGACCGCTCTACATAAGGCGCCCCGACACGGGCAGGAGGGGGGAGGAGGGGCGATGCGCCTGGTGATGGCGCCTATGCGCGAGGAAGACCTCGCCGAGGTGATGGAGCTGGAGAGGAGAGCCTTCGCCAGCCCCTGGACCCGGGATATGTACCTGCGCGAGCTGGAAAAACCGGAGGGGTGCTACGTTGTCGCCAGGTGCGGGGATGAGCTGGCGGGTTACGGGGGGACGCTGCTCATCCTGGACGAGGCCCACGTGATGACCCTTGCGGTGCGGGAGGACCGGCGCCGAAGCGGGGTGGGGGCGAGGCTCCTCCTGGAGCTGGTGCGCCGTTCGGAGGAAAAGGGAGCGCGTTTCCTCACCCTGGAGGTCAGGAAATCCAACCTCGCCGCCATCGAGTTGTACCGCCGCTTTGGGTTCCAGGTGATGGGCGAGCGCAAGCATTATTACCTGGACAACCTGGAGAACGCCCTCATCATGTGGACGGAGGACATCACCACGCCGGAGTACCGGATGTTGCTGGAAGACCTGCGGAGGAGGTACGGGGATGTTGAGGAGGGCTGAGGGCGCGAACGCCGTCGCCGCACCTCCGGCAGCGCGCCGTGAAGAGGAGGCGCGGAGATGAGCGGGACGAAGGACGGGCTGGTCCTGGGCATCGAGACCTCCTGCGACGAGACCTCGGCCGCCGTGGTGCGGAGGGGAGAGGAGACGCTCTCCCTTATCATCTCCTCCCAGGCCGACCTGCACCGCCGCTACGGAGGCGTGGTCCCCGAGCTCGCCAGCAGGGCGCACCTGGAGGCCATCCTGCCCGCCGTGCAGCAGTCCCTGGAGGACGCGGGGGTGAGGATGGGAGAGCTGGAGGCGGTGGCGGTGACGCGGGGACCGGGGCTCATCGGAGCCCTCCTGGTGGGACTGACCGCCGCCAAGGCGCTGGCCTTCTCACTGCACATCCCCCTCCTGGGCGTAAACCACCTGGAAGCGCACATCTACGCCAACTTCCTGCATTTCCCGGAACTGGAACCCCCCCTCGTCGCCTTCCTGGCCTCCGGGGGTCACACCCTGCTCGTCTACATGCCCTCCCACCGCCGCTACGAGGTGCTGGGAGAGACCCTGGACGACGCGGCGGGAGAGGCCTACGACAAGGTGGCGAGATACCTGGGACTCGGCTATCCCGGGGGGCCGGAGATAGACCGCCTGTCCCGCGAGGGCGACCCCGAGGCGGTCCGCTTCCCCCGCGCCCTCATGCGCGAGGCGGGATATGATTTCTCCCTCTCGGGCCTGAAGACGGCGGTGATCAACCACGTGAGGAGGGTGAGGGAGAGCGGCGGCACGGTGAACGTGGCCGACATAGCTGCCTCCTTCCAGGCGGCGGTGGTGGACGTGCAGGTGCACAAGATAACCCGCGCGGCGCAGGAGAAGGGGGTGGGAAGGGTGGTGCTGGCGGGTGGCGTGGCCGCGAACCGCAGCCTGCGGGAGAGGCTGGCCGAGGAGCTCTCCGGGCGGGGCATCATGCTCTACTACCCCCCCATGCGGCTCTGCGTGGACAACGCGGCCATGATCGCCGCCCTGGGGTGGCGCATGCTGCAGGAGGGCGACGTGGCCTCACTCGAGGTGGACGCCGCCGCGTCCCTTCCCCTGACCTGAGGGCATGGCGCCGTTCGCGGAGGCCGTGTACGGCTTTTCGTGTGGCGGAGGTCCGCCTCCCCTTTCCCCTCGCCACGCTGGACGGGGCGCCGCCGCGGCGCATGAGCTCCTGGCGGCAGAGGTCAGACGCCACCTTTCCCCCCGCCCCGGTGAGGTCGGGGGAGTCCTGCCCCGTCCGGGAGAGCGCCCGTCTCTGCCTCCATCACCTTTCCCCCGCAGGTCCTCCGCAAAAACCCCCCTTGATTTTTTTTCTCCCTTGCCCTATCCTTCATTTAGCACTCTAATATCCAGAGTGCTAACAGCCAGCAATAGAGAGTGATAACACTCTGGCATGTAGAGTGCCAGGTGGAGATAGTCGGGAAGGAAGCAGGAAGAGGAAAGAGAGGAATGGAGGGATGTGTAGATGAAGCTGAGGCCTCTGGGTGATCGGGTGATCGTGAAGCCCGGGGAGAGCGAGGAGAAGACCCCGTCCGGACTGGTCATCCCCGACACCGCAAAGGAAAAGCCCCAGGAGGGGACGGTGATCGCCGTTGGTCCCGGTCGCTGGGAGGACGGCAAGTACGTCCCGCTGGAGGTCAAGGAGGGGGACACCATCATCTACTCCAAGTACGGCGGGACCGAGGTGAAGATCGAGGGAGAAGAGCACCTCATACTCAGCGAGCGCGACATTCTCGCCGTGGTCGAGAAAGAGGAAAAGAAAAAGAAGTAGTGGTCCTTGGAATCAGGGAACCCTGAAGGAGGAGAAGAGGGAAAATGGCCAAGGAGATAATGTACGACGAGGAAGCGCGACGCTTGCTCGAGGAAGGCGTGAACAAGCTCGCCAATACGGTGAAGGTGACCCTGGGTCCCAAGGGGCGCAACGTGGTGCTGGAGAAGAAGTTCGGCGCCCCCGTGATCACCAACGACGGCGTGACCATCGCCCGCGAGATCGAGGTGGAGGACGTCTGGGAGAACTGCGGCGTGCAGCTCGCCAAGGAGGTCGCCACCAAGACCAACGACGTGGCCGGTGACGGCACCACCACCGCCACCGTGCTCGCCCAGGCCATCGTGCGCGAGGGCCTGCGCAACGTGGCCGCCGGAGCCAACCCCATGGCCCTGAAGCGCGGCATCGACAAGGCCGTGGACATGGTGGTCAACGAGATCAAGAAGATGGCCAAGGAGGTGGAGACCAAGGAGGAGATCTCCCGCGTGGCCGCCATCTCCGCCGACTCCGACGAGGTGGGCAACATCATCGCCGACGCCATGGACAAGGTGGGCAAGGACGGCGTGATCACCGTGGAGGAGAGCCAGACCTTCGGCATGAGCTTCGAGGTCGTGGAGGGCATGCAGTTCGACAAGGGGTACCTGTCCCCCTACATGGTGACCGACCCGGAGCGCATGGAGGCGGTCCTGGACGACCCCTACATCCTCATCGCCAACCAGAAGATCAGCGCCATCGCCGACCTCCTGCCCGTGCTGGAGAAGGTCATGCAGGCCGGAAAGCCCCTCCTGGTCATCGCCGAGGACGTGGAGGGCGAGGCCCTGGCCACCCTGGTGGTGAACAAGATCCGCGGCACCTTCCAGTCCGTGGCGGTGAAAGCCCCCGGCTTCGGTGACCGCCGCAAGGCCATGCTGCAGGACATCGCCATCGTCACCGGCGGCCAGTCCATCAGCGAGGAGCTGGGGATCAAGCTCGAGAACGTCACCCTGGACATGCTGGGCAAGGCCCGCCAGGTGAAGGTGACCAAGGAGGACACCATCATCGTCGAGGGCGCCGGGTCGCCCGAGGACATCAAGGGGCGCATCAACCAGATCAAGTCCGAGATCGAGCGCTCCGACTCCGAGTTCGACCGCGAGAAGCTCCAGGAGCGCCTGGCGAAGCTCTCCGGCGGCGTGGCCGTGATCAAGGTCGGTGCCGCCACCGAGGTGGAGCTGAAGGAGAGGAAGCACCGCATAGAGGACGCCCTCTCGGCCACCAAGGCGGCCGTGGAGGAGGGCATCGTGGCCGGCGGAGGCGTGGTGCTGGTCAACGCCATCGGGGCCATCAAGACCGACGACCTCGAGGGAGACGAGAAGACCGGCGCCGAGATCGTGCGCCGCGCCCTGGAGGAGCCGCTGCGCCAGATCGCCAACAACGCGGGCGCCGAGGGCTCCGTGGTGGTGGAGAAGGTCAAGGGCCTCAAGAAGGGCCACGGCTTCAACGCCGTCAACGGCGAGTATGTGGACATGATGAAGGAGGGCATCATCGACCCCGCCAAGGTCACCCGCTCCGCCCTCCAGAACGCGGCGTCCATCGCCGGGCTGCTGCTCACCACCGAGGCTGTGGTGGCGGAGAAGCCGGAGGAGCATCCCGCGGGCATGCCGGGCGGTATGCCGCCGGGGATGATGTAATAAAGGGGAGATTCCCGCAAGGGGAGGGGCT
>FWPV01005369.1_pt1 | contig 25723 bp, 26 predicted proteins | sample 2228371 | NCBI WGS metagenome assembly FWPV01 (sample SAMEA103939776, study PRJEB20133) | metagenome | reverse complement strand
GGAGTTTGTCCAATCTCTGCGGGCCCTGAACGCCACGCCTCATGTGGCCCAGAATTGCCATGGCCGGAAGTCCGCCATCGACGGCCGCACCACCCGCCATCCGGGCTACGCCGTCAGTCAGCGCCTGCGCAAACGGGTGGAGGAGATCTTCGGCTGGATGAAGACCGTGGGGAATCTCCGGAAGACCCGGCACCGAGGCCAGGACCGGGTGGGCTTTGTGTTCACCCTCACCGCCGCGGCATATAACCTGGTGCGCCTGCGCAATCTGAGGGCGGCTATTTCTCCCTGAACCAAAGCAGCTATCGGGAAAACGATAATTCTGCCGGTAACCGGTCACCATTGGAGAAAACAGCACAGATTTTTCCGGGAGTTTGCCCGTCATAAAGGTATCGAAATCGTCCTCAAAGAGGATGACAAGCCTGATTTCAGTGGTTTTTCAACAGCCTGCTAGGAAGCCGGGAGGGGTGGGGGGAGAGGAACCTGAGATGGGCGTTTCTCCCCCAAGTCCCCTCCTTTGCGCGGCTGATCCTTTCCGGCCGGGGATTGGGAGGCACAGAGCAGTCCCTGGCCCGGACAAGGGCCCCAGGTTGCGTCCTGCTCCTGACGCCCAAGGCCTCCCGCCCCGTCCCCCGGGCTACAAAAGCCTTACCAAGACGGGGTGGTTCACCTGATGGACGGTGGCCAGGACGGCCCCCGGCTGGTCCTTGAGCGCCTGACGGAGCCCCGCCAGCAGCCGTCGGGCCTCTTCCAGGCCGGCGGTGGTGAGTTCCCCGGCGCGTCGGTTTTCCCGGACGACCAAAGTCACCGCGGCCGGGGCTGCTTTTCCCGCGGGCCGCCTCCTGCCCCCTGCCTCTCCGGGCATGGCTGAGGCCTGCCCTTTCACCAGCACCAGATGGGAGTTTATCTTCATACCCTGCGCCACCCTGCCAGGCCGCGACGGATTATCGGTTTGCCGGTGACCGGGGGGAATTCCCGCACCACAGCACCTGACCATCGGCCTGCCGCCTCTGGAGAATAGAACTCGGGGCAAATTTTTTATCGGCTTTTCCCACAATTTTCTTTAAAATCCCGCACAGGAGAACGGGCGGGGGCGAACCTGCCAAGGCCGCTCCCACTCCTCCCGAAGGAACTGAACGCCGTGATGACCTTTTTGGGACTTCTTGCTCTGGCATACCTGGCGGGATCCATCCCCACGGGGTTGGTGGTGACCCGGATCTGGGGGGGGCCCGATCCCCGGACGGTGGGAAGCGGAAACCCGGGGGCAGCCAATATCTATCGCACCTTGGGCCCCAAGGCCGGCCTTCTGACCTTGGCCGGCGACGCCGCCAAAGGGGCCCTGCCGGTGCTGCTGGCCTGCCATTTGCTGGCCCCTTTGGGAGCCTGGCAGGAGGCTGCGGTGGCCGCGGTGGGGGCCGCTGCGGTGCTGGGCCACCTGTACCCGGTGTGGTGGCGCTTTCAGGGCGGCAAGGGGGTAGCCACCGCCTTTGGGGTAATGCTGGTCCTCACCCCCTGGGCCACGCTCAACCTGGTCCTGGTGTACCTGCTGGCAGTGTATCAAAGCCGCATCTTCTCCGTGGGCTCTCTGATGGCGGCTTGGCTCCTGCCCCTGGCGGTGGGGCTGTTCTCCGACTCCAAGGTTTACCTTTTGTTGGCCGGCGTCTTCTCCGGTCTCATCCTGGTTCGGCATCGGGACAATCTGGAACGGCTGTTTCGGGGGGAGGAGCCGCACATTTGAACCTTGGACGGCAAACTGGAGCACCGGCTCGGAAGACGGCGGAACTCTCGGGTCCCGGAGCCCCTCATCAGACAGATCTTTGACGGGAGGCGCTGCATGCTGGTGAAGGACTGGATGACGAAAAATCCCATTACCATTACTGACGATACCTCCATGATGAAGGCCATTCACCTCATGAAGCAGAACCGCTTCCGCCGCCTGCCGGTGATGCACCAAGGGCAACTGGTGGGAGTGGTGACCGACCGGGACCTGAAAGAGGCCTCTCCCTCCAAGGCCACCACCCTGGATGTGCATGAGCTGTATTATCTCCTGGCCGAACTCCAGGTGAAGGATATCATGACCCGCAACCCCATAACGGTGGGGGAAAACGACACGGTGGAGCATGCGGCGCAAATCATGCTGGAGCAAACCATCTCTGGTCTCCCGGTCCTGGATGAACAGGGACAACTGGTGGGTATTCTGACGCAATCCGATGTGTTTCGGTCCTTCATGCACATCACCGGCATCCAGCAAGGCGGCATCCAGTTCGCCCTCCGTCTGGAGGACCAGCCGGGCCTGATCAAAGAGGTGGTGGATCTTCTCAGAAGCCGGGGAGCCCGTTTCGTCAGCCTCCTCACCTCGTACGCGGCGGCCCAGGAAGGGTTTCGGGATGTCTATGTGCGGGTGAAAAATCTGACCCCGGAAGGAGTGGCCAGCGCCAAGGAGGAACTGGCCCGTCGGTTCACCCTGCTGCATGTCATTGAATCCCCTGCTTAACGAAGGGGATCCTGCCGATCTCAATAGCCAATGAGGGGTGAGCCCCCCTCGCAGCGGGGGAGCCTGGGCCTTTCCGGCCGCCGACCTTTCCCGCAGCGCCGCCGGGACCATAACTGCGGGGCAGGAGCAGGAACGGCGACCGCAGGCCCCTTTGCTTTGCACCAGGGCCACTAGCGGCGGCCAGGAGGGGTCGTGAAGCGGGTTGGCCGCATTTCAGGCCCCGGGCCGGCGGAAACTTCTTTGCATCATATTTGAAATGTGGTAAAGAATTGAGGGAGTTGGCCATTCAGAGGAAATCATGCCCTATTGCAGTCAATGTGAAATCCTGCATGGCGAGGAACACCGCTTCTGCCAGCGCTGCGGCCAGCTCCTGAAACGGGCTCTCGGCAGCCAGTCCCCACCATGCGCCCGCTGCGGCACGCCCACCGTTGCGGGCCAAAAGTTCTGTGTGGAGTGCGGCCTGCCCCTCAAGCTGATGCCCTCCCCTCGGGATGAATATCAACCCGAGGCGCGACCGCCCCTGTTTTATCCCCGCCAGGAGGGGCGCCTCACCAAGCGGCGGCGCCGCCCCGGCCTGACGCTGAGTCTGATAATTCTGGCGGGGGTGGTGGTCCTGTTCTATGGGGGCTTCCGCTTGGTGTTCAGGAGCCCGGCCACCCCCCGGATGCCGGTGAGCGTGGCGCCCCAGGACGACCTGGAACGGGAGGTGAAGCGCTTGGCGGAAAAGGTCCGGGCCGCCCATCTGTCCAAGGACATCAACAAGTGGCTCACCTGCTACGCCCCCAACTACCCCGATTTGGGGCGCCTGGAAAGCCAAATTCTGGAGCTGTGGAAAAATTACGACGTCAAAGATGTTTCCTATCGCATCTCCAATTTGGAGAAAAAGGGCGACCGGCAGGCCACCGGCCTCATCGTCTGGAACATTCAGCTTTACGACCAGCGCACCCATGACTACACCCTGCTCAGGCCGGCCTATCGCGTTACCCTGGAGCGTTATGGAGACGGTTGGAAGATCCAGGACAGTCGAGAAGAATGAGCGCCCCAAGGTGAAACGGCGGAGGCCCTGTCGGTTTTGGCTCCATTTCCAGGCGCTCCTCTGCCTTCTTGGCTTTGCGGGCTGCGCCCCCTTTATCCAGGAGCCGTCGTATGCGCCGCCGCCGCCACCGCCAGCGGCAGCCCCGCCGGCCCCGGCCCCGGTGCGGCCCACTTTTTTTGTCAACGCCTCCCGCCTGAACCTGAGAGCCTGCCCCGGGATGGACTGCCCCAAGATTTACTCTTTGGAGCGCAACGAAGAAGTGGAGCAGGTGGGGGAGTCCGAGGACTGGTCTCAGGTGCGGGTGAAGCGCGACGGCACCATCGGATGGGTGGCGACGCGTTTTCTTTCCGTTGCGCCGGTGGCCGCCGAAAAGGCCCCGACGCCGCTGCCGCCGCCGCTGCCGCCGCTGCCCGAAGTGACGCGGCCCGCGCCCCCGGCCCCGCCACCCCCTGCTAAGCCCCCGGCCATTCCGGAGCGCCCACCGCTTCCCGAAAGACCCAAGCCGGTGCGGCCGGCGGAAACTCCGGCCCCCAAGCCCACGCCCAAACCGGCGGAGGCCGCCGAACCAAGTCCTGCCAAGCCGCCGGTGGAAAAGCCGGCCCCCCCCAAGAAGGTTCCGGAGGAGCGGCCAGCTCCTGCTCCTGAGCCGCCGGCGGAACCGCCCAAGAAGATCCGCATCATGTAGCGGGCTTTCGACTTGGCCCCTCCAGAGGAAACCACAACCCGGAAGGGAGACGGATCCCTTCCGGGTTGTGCTGTTTGCAAAGGGCCCGAGGTTAGAGGACCAGGGCTGCCCCCCCGCCAAGCCCGGCCCGTCCCTTAGTCTGGCAGGAGAAACAGGGTGAAGGTGCTGCCCTGGCCGGGGGTGCTTTCCACACTGACCCGGCCCCCGTGGGCCTGGGCGATATGTTTGACGATGGCCAGCCCCAACCCGGTGCCGCCCACTTTGCGGCTGCGGCCGGGGTCCACCCGGTAGAAGCGCTCAAACAGCCGGGGCAGGTGTTCTTTGGCGATGCCCACTCCCTGGTCCCGGACCCGCACTGCCACCCAGCCATTCTCACGGGCGGCAGTGACTTCGACCCGGCTGTTGGCCCCGCTGTATTTCACCGCGTTGTCCACGAGGTTTACCAGCGCCTGTTCCAACAGCGGACCGTTCATGCGGGCCCGCAGGTCCTCAGGGCAGGAGATCTCCAGACGGATCTCCTTTTCCTTCGCCCGCGCGGCGCAGGTCTGCACGGCCGCCTGGAGGAGGGGCCTCAGCCGGCGGCCGTGGAGCATGATCTTCCCTTGTTCGGTCTCCTGCTCAAGACGCGAGAGGCTGAGGAGATCCTCAATGATTTGGTGCAGGCGGTCCACCTGGCGGCCGATGATCTTCAGAAATTCCGCCGCATGCTGAGGGTCGTGGAGAGCGCCTTCCAGCAGGGTTTCCACAAAGCCCTTGATGGAGGTGATGGGCGTCTTGAGTTCGTGGGAGACGTTGGCCACGAAGTCCCGCCGGGCTTTTTCCAGGCGGCGCAGGCGGGTGATGTCATGGAGCACAATGAGCACGCCCAGGGCGGCATTTTGTGCGTCGCTCAGAGTGGTTATATGAGCCTGGAGGAGGCGTTCGTCTTCGCCGCCAAGCTTCACCTCCCCTTCGATGGGTTCATTGACCGAAAGCGCCCGGGTGATGAGCCACTGGAGGTCGGGATTATGCACTACCTCATTGATGCGCCGGCCGATCATCTCCGGAGAGAGGTTGAGGAGCTTGGCAGCAGCTCGGTTCAGGGAGAGGAGGCGGGCCCGGCGGTCCACCGCCAACACTCCCTCCACCATGCTGGCCAGCACCGCCTCCTGTTCCCGCCTTTGCCGCATGATGGTGCTGATGCGCTCGTCCAGTTGGCGGGCCATGAGGTTGAGGGTGTCCGCCAGGCTCACCATTTCCTCCACCTGGGGCCGGGGCAGTTCCAGACTCAAGTCCCCCCGGCCGAAGCGCTCCGCCCCGCGCCGGATCTCTTCCAGCGGGCGGGTAAGGCGCCGAGACACCAGGAGGCTCAAACCGCCACCCGCCAGCAGGACCACCAAGGCTCCCAGCAGCACCTGGAAATCGATGGCCTTGAGGGATTCCCCGATGACCATGACCGGCAGCGCCGCCCGGGCCACGCCGACGATGCGGCCATCCTGCCGCACCGGTACCGCCACATAGGTCATGAGGGTGTCCACCGTGGGGCTGACGCGGGTGTGCACCCCCACCTCGCCGGCCAGGGCCGCCTTGATTTCGTGGCGGTCCCCATGGTTTTCCATGGCGGCCACCTCCCGCACCGAATCCCCCACCACCCGACCGTCGGCCAGCACAAGGGTCAGGCGGGTGCCGGTTGCCCGGCCCAATTGTTTGCAGAGTTCATCCAGGCTTTCTTCCCCGGGCAGGCCCAGCCTCCCGCGGGCCTGATATTCCAGGAAGCGGGCCCGGGCTTCCAAATCAGCCACGGTCTGACGCAGGTAAAAATGGCGCCAAGTCCGGCTGGAAATCCAGGCGGTGGCCGCCACCGCCAAAATCACAGCGGCCAGAAACGATAAGATCAGTTGGGTGAGGAAACGGCGGGGACGCATCTTGGTTTCACTCTGTTCCCGGCAGGACGCCGAGGTTCCGGAACCTTCATTCCCTGAACCGATAGCCCACCCCCCGCACGGTCTCCACATATTTCCCGGCCTCCCCCAGCTTTTTCCTGAGACCCACCACCTGCACATCCACCGAGCGGTCGCTCACCGGATAGTCGTCTCCATGCACCCCGGAGACAATCTGGGAGCGGGTGAAAACCCAGCCGGGACGGCGGGCCAGCAAATGCAGGAGGCGAAATTCGGTGGCGGTGAGATCAACGGGCTGGCCATGCACCAGAACTTCATGGCGGCCGGGATGGATCATCAGCTCGTGAATCTGCAAAACCTCGCCCTCCCGCGCCGGGGGGCGCTCCAGCCGCCGGAGCACGGCCCGCACCCGGGCCAGAAGGATCCGAGGACTGAAGGGTTTGGTGAGGTAGTCATCGGCCCCCAGCTCCAAGCCAAGGACCACGTCGGCTTCCTCGCCCTTGGCGGTAACCATAATAATGGGCACCGCCCGGGTTTTGTCGTCCTGCTTCAGACGGCGGCAGACCTCCAATCCGTTCAGGCCGGGGAGCATCAGGTCCAGGAGGATGAGATGCGGTGGACGGATCCTGGCAAGCTGCAAGGCTTCCTCGCCGGAGGTGACCCCCTGGAAGTCATAACCCTCCTTGGTGAGGTTGTAGCGCAACAGCTCCAGAATATCTTCCTCGTCTTCCACCGCCAGGATGATTTCCTTGGGCATTCGGCCTCCGCAGCACCGCCGATAATTTTGGCCAAATACTACAATCATTTTGTAAAAATTTCTTTGGAATTGCATTAACTATTCGTGAGGGGAGATATCTGGGAACCCCGGGCGGGCCTCCGCGCGCCAATCCGCTGGGCGGCCTGTTCGCCCCTTGCCAACCACTGCCAAGCATGGGAGAATATCCCTATCCTGATTCGCGGACACCTGATGGCAGGGCAAGAGGGCGCGGCCTCTGCCCTTCCATCTCCAACCCCGCACCGAGGGACGCGAAGGGGCGAGCCAGGAGCCCAACTCTTGGTCTTGAGCCCCGAGCATCTCCTTTCCATATCCTGGGGCTGACGCTCGTTGCCTGCGGCGAAAGTGCTCATATTCGGGGATGCCGTCCTGGTAACGGCCGAACTGGCGGAGATTTTCCGTCGCGGCGGTTACCAGGTGCACACCAGCGCGCTCGAGGAAGCCAAGGAAGCCGTGCGGAATTGGCAGCCGGACATGCTGGTTTTGGCGAGCAGTGATGCCGTCACCCCGGGTATCCTGGCCGGGATGAGGGCGGGGGCCCCAGACCAGCGCGTGCCGCTCCTGGTGGCCCTGCCGGAATTCAACGAAATCACCGCCGCCCAGGTCCTGAGCTGGGGAGCGGATGAATTCCTGGTGCCACCCTTTCGCGCCGAGGAAGTGTTAGCTCGGGCCGCGGTGCTTCTGAAGCTCAAACGGGACGAGGATCTGCTGGTGGCCTCCCGGGGGGAGTTCGAGCGCCTCTTTGAACACCATGCACAAGCGTTGCTGACCTGTGACCGAAAAGGCACCGCCTGTCGCCTCAACCCGGCGCTCAGCCGACTGTTGGGGTTCCCGGACCCCAGCGGAGCCAAGGCGGTGGCGGCCCGGGACCTGCTTGGCAGCGAGGCCGACCAGGAGCGCTTTGCCCGCCTGCTGGTCCACCCCGGCGCCTCAGGCTCCGTCAAAGTGACCCTCAAGAAAAGGAACGGCGAGCCGCTGACCGTGTTGCTCCGGGAGCTGACCCCCCCTGACGTGCGTGATGAAATGGTGCGCTTTCAGGTGGAGCAGGTGGGGGCTCCTTCCCCTTTGAAGCGAGCCCTGAAAAGCCTGGTGGAGCATTTCTTGCCCACCGCCAAGGATTACCTGGCCTTGCTCTCCATGACCCCCCTGTTGGGCGGACGGTATGAGAAGCTGAAAAAGCTGGGGCAGGGGAGCTTCGGCGAGGTCTGGCTGGTGGCCGACACCGAGGTTGTGGGGGAGGAACGCCGGTATGTGGCCAAGATTCCCTTCAGCAAGGCCGCCAACGCCAAGTTCCGCAAAGAGGCGGCCATCTGCCAAAAACTGGCCCCCCATCCCGGCATCATCCAGCTCCATGAAGTCCTGGAGGATGACGGCAAGGTCATCCTCATCCAGGAGTATGTGGCCGGCCCCACCCTGGAGGAGTTACTGAAAGAGGAGCTGCCCGAGCCGCTGGTGGAGCGCATCGTCTTGCAGCTCATTGACGTGGTGGCCCACGCCCACCGGCATCGCATCATGCACCGGGACATCAAGCCGGGAAACATCATCATCCGGGAGGACGGCCAGCTCAAGCTCCTGGATTACGGCGCCGCCAAGATCCTCAAAGAGAAGGACATCAGCGCCACCATGGTGGGTTCCCGGCCCTTCATGGCCCCGGAGCAGATCATGGGAGAAAGCGAGCTGCGAAGCGACATCTGGGCCATCGGGGTCATCATGTACCTGCTCTACACCGGCGAACTGCCCTTTTACAGCGACAACGAGAAATTTCTCATCGACCTGATCCTGGAGCAGGAGCCCACCCCCCCCCGGGAGCTGAACCCCGACCTGCCTCCGCAGTTGGAGGCCATCATCCTGAGGTGCCTGAAGAAAAAGCCTGCGGAGCGCTATCCCAGCGCCTTGGCTTTAAAGGCCGACCTGCAGCGCCACTTCCCCGACTTCGGCCAGCACTGCACCGATTCGCCCCCATGGACCCGCTGACCCACATCGCCGCCGGCGTGGGCTTGTCCCGCCTCATCCCGGCCCCCCATCCCCGGTGGGCGGCCCTGGCCGGGCTGGGATTCGCCCTTTTGCCGGATGTGGACTTCCTGTTGATTTTTCTCGACCGCATCAAATATCTCCAGCACCACCGGGGCTTCACCCACTCGCTGGTGGCCCTGCCCCTGTTCGCCCTGCTGGGAGGGCTCCTTGCCTGGCGTCTGGGAGGCCGCCGCTGGTGGCGGCCCATGTTTCTTCTGGGCCTTCTGGTCCTGGCCAGTCACCTCCTGCTGGATGGGGCCACCTCCTATGGGACGCAGCTCTTGAACCCCTTCAGCCGGCAAAAGTTCACCCTGGACCTCTTGTTCATCATCGACCCATACCTGACCCTGCTGCTCATCCCCGGCGCCTTGGGGGCGGTACTGCTTCCCAAGCGGCCACAGGTGGCGGTTTTGTCCCTGCTCATGGCCGGTGGATATCTGACCCTCTGCGCCTGGCACCAGCACCAGGCGCTGGCCCTGGCCCGCCAGTTGGGCGGCCCCCAAGCGGTCAAAGCCGCCGCCCTGCCCCAGCCTTTTTCCTGTCGTCGTTGGCACTTGGTGGCGGAAACCCCGGCCGGCCTGCGGGAGGCCTTCGTGGAGCTCTCCTGGCAGCCAGCGGTAAACCGCCGCGGCCTTGGCCGCCTCCGGGAGGTAACTGCGCTTTTGGCCTCCGAACCCCGCACCCCGGAGGTGCCCTTCGGACCGCCCCAGGACTTGGTGGTGGTGAACTGGCCCCGCCTGGACCTGGGGGTGGAACCGATCGCCGAGGCGGCCAGCCTCCGGGAGCGGTTCCTGGAATTTGCCCGGTTTCCCCACGTGGCCAGGGTGATACGCCTTCCAGGATTGGTGGAGGCCACTTGGGTGGACCTGCGCTTCAGTCTCCCGGGCAACGGGTTTCCCTTTGCCCTGACCTTGACCATGGAGGAGGACGGCCGTCTGGTGGCCGGCGACTGGGGCGGCGGCCGCCGGGGGCTTTATTCCCGGCCGAAGACCGCCAGCCTGGAAAACAAGCCTTCGTTGGCTGTCCTTGAAGGGCAAAAGCGGCAAAATGAGACCCCCGGCTCTTGCATGGTAAAATAATGTAATTAATATTTTATGATAATTCTTCTTTAAAAACGGAGGAAAGATGCCCGACGATATCCTGGAGAAAGGCGCCATTTTGCAGCGCGACAAGGAAACCTATGCCATTGCTCCTCATATCCCGGGAGGGATCATCACGGATTTTAACCTGCTCCGGAAGATGGCGGATGTCGCCGAAAAATACGGGGTCAAAGCCATCAAGCTCACCAGCGCCGAGCGCTTTGCCCTGGTGGGGCTGAAGGTGGACCAGTTGGACGAGGTCTGGCGGGAGTTGGGGCTGGTGCCCGGCGCCGCCATCGGTCTGTGTGTGCGTTCCATCAAAATCTGTCCCGGCACCACCTTCTGCCGTCTGGGGCAGCAGGACGCGGTGGGCGTGGGGCTCAAGCTGGACGAGAAGTACCACGGCATGGAATTGCCTTACAAATTCAAGATCGGCGTCTCCGGCTGCCCCAACAACTGCTCCGAGTCCTCCATCAAAGACCTGGGTCTGGTGGGCATGGCCAAAGGCTGGCGGGTGCTGGCGGGCGGCTTCGTCTCCGGCCTCAAACCCCGTCTGGCGGACGTCATGGCCCAGGGTCTCACTGACGACGAGGCCATGGGGTTGGTGGAGCAGGTCCTGGAGTGGTACCGGGCCAAAGGCAAACCCAAGCGCCTGGGCCGGGTCATTGACGAAGTGGGCCTGGAGTCTTTCCTGCGGGATCTGGGCCTGCCCACCGGGCAATAAAACGGCTGGGGGGGCGCCGAGGGCAGCCTGCCCTGCCTCCCTCCCCCCAGCTTACGCCCCGCCAGGTTTTTCCGGGCCGGCTCCAAAAGCCCCCGGTCCCTGGGCCCGCCTCTCTTGCGGGGAGAGGCGGAAATAACAGGGACAAGGGTTCCACGTGGCAGCTTCCCATCTTGGCCCGGCTCCCCCCGCCTCCCTTTCTGCTATATTCCTGTTGACCCCCGGCCCGGTTCTGTGGTAATTTTCACGAATTGACTCCCACAGAAACAAAGGCACTTCCATGATTTACGACATCGCCAACGAAACCCAACCCCGGGAGGAGTTGGAGGCCTTACAACTGCGTCGCCTGAAGGCGCTGGTGGAGCGGGTCTATCATCTGGTTCCTTTTTACCGGCGCAAAATGGACGACATCAAGGTGAAGCCCCAGGACATCAAGAGCTTGGCGGACCTGGAGATCCTTCCCTTCACCACCAAGCAGGATATCCGGGACAATTACCCCTTCGGCTTGTTCGCGGTGCCCATGGAGCAGATCGTGCGGCTGCACGCCTCCTCCGGCACCACCGGCAAGCCCACCCCGGTGGCCTATACCCAGCGGGACCTGGACACCTGGGCCGATCTCATGGCCCGCACCTTGTCAGCGGCCGGGGTGCACCGGGGGGACATTGTGCACATCGCCTACGGCTACGGGTTGTTCACCGGCGGCCTGGGCTTTCACTATGGGGTGGAGCGCCTGGGGGCCACCGTCATCCCGGTATCCGGCGGCCAGACCCGACGGCAGATGATGCTCATCCAGGACTTCGGCCCCACCGTTCTGTGCTGCACCCCTTCCTTTGCCCTGTATTTGGCTGAAGTGGCCCAGGAAATGGGCATCAATTTCCGGGACACCAAACTCAGGGTGGGCATCTTCGGGGCCGAGCCCTGGAGCGAAGCCATGCGGGCCGAAATCGAAAACCGGTTGGGGCTGGACGCCCTGGACATCTACGGCCTCTCCGAGATCATCGGGCCCGGGGTGGCAGTGGAGTGCCTGGAAGCCAAGCATGGACTGCATCTTTTTGAGGACCACTTCCTGCCGGAAATTATCGATCCCAACACCCTGGAGCGCCTGCGGCCCGGGGAAATGGGGGAATTGGTAATCACCACCCTCACCAAGGAGGCTTTCCCGCTCCTCCGGTACCGGACCCGGGATGTCACCAGTATTGACTACGCCCCTTGCAAATGCGGCCGTACCATCGGCCGCATCCAGCGCATCCAGGGACGCAGCGACGACATGCTCATCATCCGCGGGGTGAATGTCTTCCCCTCCCAGATCGAGTCGGTGCTTATGGAGGTCCCGGGCGTGGCTCCCCATTACCAGCTCATCGTGGACCGGGTGGGCCCCCTGGACACTCTGGAGGTGGCGGTGGAGGTGGATGAAGCCACTTTTTCCGACGAAGTTAAGGAAATGCAGGCCCTTGCCAAACGCATTGAAAGCCGCATCAAGGATTATCTCACCGTCTCGGTGAAGGTCAGGCTGGTGGAACCCCGCTCCATCCCCCGCAGCGAAGGCAAGGCCCAGCGGGTCATCGACAAGCGCAAACTTTAGGACGGCGGGACGGGGGCCGGTTCCATCGCCCCAGGCAGCGCCTTGGCTTGCGGCCCTGGCCGCCGACGGTTTGGGGCCGGGAAACCCAATCAGGGAGAAGCACAGCTCATGAAGGTAGAGCAGATTTCAGTCTTTCTGGAGAACAAGGCAGGGCGTCTGGCGGAGGTCACTCGGGTGCTGGGTGAGGCCGGCGTCAACATTCGGGCCCTGTCCCTGGCCGACACCACGGACTTCGGCATCCTCCGCCTCATCGTGGACAATTACGCCAAGGCCCGGGAAGTCCTGAAGGCCAAAGGCTTCACGGTGGGCAAGACCGAGGTGGTGGCCATCGAGGTGCCGGACCGCCCCGGGGGCCTGGCCTCGGTCTTGGCCATCCTGGCCAAAGCCGGCATCAACGTGGAATACATGTACGCCTTCGTACAGCACAGCGGTAAAAACGCGGTGATCATCTTCCGCTTCGACAACCTGGATGAAGCTATCTCCATCCTGCAAAAAGAAGGCGTACACATTTACAAAGGGGAAGAGGTCTATAAACTATAGGCGCTTCCATCGGGATGATAACCTGCCCGGCAGGTTACCAAGGGGGCGGTGATCGTTGCAGGCTGAGGATGGATATTACATTGGCTGAAAGCTGAGCGCTGACGGCTAACAGCTCGGAAGGAGGCGACCATGAAAGGAAAAACAGCTTTGATCACCTTGTCTCTGCTCCTCGTGGGTCTGGCGGCGGGGGCTGCGTTGGCCCAGGGTACCAAGGAACCCATCGTAGTGGGGGGCATCTTTTCCATCACCGGACCCGCCTCCTACCTGGGGGAGCCGGAACGCAACACCCTGCAAATGCTCATTGACGCCTACAACGCCAAAGGCGGCCTCAAGGGCCGGCCCCTGAAGGCGGTCATTTACGACGATGAGGGCGACGTCACCAAAGCCAGGCTTCATGCCGAAAAACTCATCCAGAAGGACAAGGCCCTGGCGGTCATCGGCCCCAGCCTGACCCATACCTCCATGGCGGTCCTGCCCATCACCCAAAAGGCCAAGGTGCCGCTCATCTCCTGCGCCGCGGGCATTGAAATCACCTCCCCGGCCGCGGAGCGTCAGTGGGTTTTTAAAACCGCCCAAACGGACGCCATGGCGGTGAACCGCATCTACCAATACCTCAAGAAGCAGGGCATCACCAAGGTAGCCATCCTCACGGTGTCCACCGGCTTTGGGGTCTCCGGCAAGAAGCAGCTCACCGAACAGGCGCCGCAGTTCGGCATCCAGGTGGTGGCCGATGAAGTCTTCGGGGAAAAGGATACTGACATGACCCCGCAGCTCACCAAGATCCGGGGCACTCCTGCCCAAGCGGTGATCTGCTGGGGCACCGGCCCGGCCCCGGCTTTGGTGGCCAAGAACCTGAAGCAGCTGGGCCTCAAATTGCCGCTTTTCCAAAGCCACGGGGCGGCCTCCAAAAAGTTCATCGAGTTGGCGGGAGAAGCCGGAGAGGGGATCATGCTCCCGGCGGGCAAGCTGGTGGTGTACCAGGGCCTGCCCGACTCCGACCCCCAGAAGGCGGTGCTGAAGGCCTACGATGAAACCTATCAGAGCAAGTTCAATGTGCCGGCCTCCAGCTTCGGCGGCTACGCCTATGACGCCATGAAAATCCTGGCCCAGGCCGTGGAGCAGGCGGGCACTGAGCCCGACAAGCTTCGGGCCGCCATCGAGGGCACCAAGAACTATGTGGGCGTCAGCGGCGTCTTCAACATGAGCCCCGAGGATCACAACGGCCTGACCCCGGAGGCCTTTGTCATGGTGAAGATTGAGAAGGGGGCCTTCAAACTGGTGGAATAAGGCGCTCGTTTCTGACGGGAGGGATCGGCTCGCCGGTCCCTCCGTCCTCCCCCAAACCTCCCCCTCCCCAAGGAAGGGTAAAGTGGTTTGGAGGGAGAAAGCGCCCGCCTTCTGGGCTCTATCCTTGTCCGCCAGCCAGCGTGCAGAAAACCTTGGAATTTCTAGCGGCGTTCTCCCAGTATCTTATCTCCGGCCTCACCAACGGGGCCATTTACGCCCTCATCGCCCTGGGCTTCGGCATCATTTTTAACGCCACCCACATCATCAACTTCGCCCAGGGGGAATTCGTCATGCTGGGAGCCCTGGCGGCCATCAGCTTCTACCAAACCTGGCCCTCCCTGCCCCTGGCCTTCGGCGGCGGCGTGGCCGCCGTGACTCTGGTGGGCCTGGTCTTTGAGCGCCTGACCCTCAGGCCCGTGAAGGACCGCGCCCCCCTCACCCTGATCATCATCACGGTGGGGGGCGCCGTGCTCATCAAGGGCCTGGCCATGCTAGTGTGGGGGAAAGAGGCGTACAACCTGCCCCCTTTCAGCGGCGCCACCCCGCTGCATGTGGGTCCGGCCACTGTCCTGCCGCAAAACCTCTGGGTCCTGGGGGTGGGGGGCCTTTTGGTGGCGGGGCTGGAGGCCTTTTTCCGGCTGACCCTGGCGGGCAAGGCCATGCGGGCCTGCGCCTACAATCCCATCGCGGCCCGGCTGGTGGGCATCCCGGCGGTGCGCATGGTGCAGCTCTCCTTCGGCCTGTCCGCTGCCTTGGGCGCGGCCGGCGGCATCCTCATTGCGCCCTTGACCCTGGGGGTGTATGACATGGGCACCATGCTGGGCCTGAAGGGCTTCTCCGCCGCCATCCTGGGGGGGCTGGGCAGCAGCCTGGGGGGAGTACTGGGGGGCCTGCTTTTGGGTGTGGCCGAGTCTCTGGCCAGCGGCCTTATCTCTTCAGGCTACCGGGACGCGGTGGCCTTCCTCATCCTCCTGGTGGTGTTGTTTTTGCGGCCCCAGGGCCTGCTGGGGGGAAAGGCATGAACTCCCGCCGGGGCTTCCTCGCCTGGGGTTCCTTCCTCGCCCTTATCCTCCTCCTGCCCTTGGTGCTCACCAGCGAGTATTATCTCTCCCTGCTGAACTTTATCGGCATCCACACCATCCTGGTGGTGGGTTTGAACCTTCTCATGGGTTACGCCGGCCAGATTTCCCTGGGGCACGCGGCCTTCTTTGGGTTGGGAGCCTATACCTCCGGTATCTTAACGGCCACCTATGGGGTCAACCCCTGGCTGGCCCTGCTGGCGGGGTTGGTGCTGGCCGGGCTGCTGGCGGTGCTCATCGGCGTGCCGGCCCTGAAGCTTAAGGGCTATTATTTGGCCATGGCCACCCTGGGGTTCGGGGTCATCCTCTATATCGTCTTTGTCCAGGCCCAGACCTGGACCGGCGGGCCCTCGGGGCTGGCCGGCATCCCCTCTCTGGCTCTGCCGGGAGTAGTGCTGAACACCCCGATGCGCCTCTATGTCCTTATTTGGCTGATAGTGGCGGGCATTCTGGCCCTGAGCGCCGGGTTGGTGGATTCCCGCTTCGGCCGGGCCTTGCGCGCCTTGCATGACAGCGAATTCGGCGCCGAGTCCCTGGGGATCAACACCCAGCGGGCCAAGCTCCTCATCTTCATCTGGAGCGCCTTGTACGCCTCCCTGGCCGGCAGTCTCTACGCCCACACTTTGAACTTCATTGCCCCCTCCTCTTTTGACATTATGTTCTCCATCAAGCTGGTGACCATGGTGGTGGTGGGGGGCATGGCCAGCATCTGGGGGTCGCTGTTGGGCGCCGGGGTCCTCACCGTGCTCCCTGAACTCCTCACCGTGTTCCACGACTTTGAGGTGGTGATCTTCGGGGCCATTCTCATGGTGGTGATGATTTTTTTGCCCCGGGGGCTGCTCCGGGGCTTGTTGGACCTGCGGGACCTCAGGCGGCTGCGCCGGAAAGGCGGGGTGTCCCCTGGTTGAGGCAGCCCTCCTGGAACTGGACGGCGTGGGCATCTCCTTCGGCGGCCTGCGGGCCTTGGAGGGGGTGAGCTTCGGCGTGGCGCCCAATGCCATCCAGGCAGTCATCGGGCCCAACGGGGCCGGCAAGACCACCTTGTTCCACCTGATCACCGGGTTTCTGACCCCGGATACGGGGCGCATCCTCTTTCAGGGCCGGGAGATTCAGGGGCGGCCGGCCCATGCCGTGGCCGCCTTGGGGATCGCCCGCACCTTCCAGTTGGTGCAGCTCTTCGACCATATGACGGTGCTGGAAAACGTCATGGTGGGCCGCCATCGCCTGACCCGGGCGGGGCTGCTGGCCGGGGCTCTGCACCTGCCTTGGACCAGGAAGGAGGAGGTGCACATCCGGGAGCAGGCCTTGGCGGCCCTGGATTTTGTGGGCCTGGCGGACCGGGCGAAGTTGCCCGCCGCCTTTCTTCCCCTGGGGCTCAAACGCCTCCTGGAGATCGCCCGGGCCTTGGCCTCCGAGCCCAACCTGCTGCTCCTGGACGAGCCGGCCTCGGGGCTGGACCAGGCGGAGACCGAGCGCCTGGGGGAGATGATCCTGACCCTGAAAGCCAAGGGCATCACCATTCTCCTGGTGGAGCATGACATGAGCCTCACCATGGAGGTGGCCGACGAGATTGCGGTGTTAAATTACGGCAGGCTCATCGCCCAGGGCCCGCCCCGGGCCATCCAGCAGCACCCGGAGGTGATTGCCGCCTACCTGGGAACGGATTGGCAGAGAGGCAGTGGTCAGTAGTCAGTTGAAAGGGTAGCACGATGACCCGTTCATATCGCGATCTAGTTGCCTGGCAGAAAGCCATTGGGATGGTTACAGAAATTTACCGAGTAACCCGGAGCTTTCCTAAAGACGAGCTGTTCAGCCTTACCAACCAGTTGAGAAGATCTGCCATCTCTATTCCCTCTAATATTGCCGAAGGTCAGGCCAGATTATCCCATAAAGAATTTCGACATTTTTTAGGGCAAGCCAGGGGCTCATTGGCTGAATTAGAAACGCAAGTAGTTATTGCTTATAACCTTAACTATCTCAATGATAACGAGACATCAAGGCTGCTGAATGATCTGGCAGAATTAGGACGCATTTTAAATGGCCTTATCTCTTCAACAGAAAGACCTTGATTTAATGGCTACTGACCACTGACTACTGACTACTGACTACTGATGCTCCGCATCCGCAACCTCTATGCCTATCACGGCCCGGTGACCGCGCTTTCCGGCGTTACCCTGCACGTGCGGGAAGGGGAGATCGTGGCCTTGATCGGAGCCAACGGTGCGGGTAAGACCACCTTGTTGAACGCCGTGGCCGGGCTGGTGCGCCGGGAGGGCGAAATCACCTCCCAGGGCCGCTCCCTGATGGACGCCAGTCCTGAGGAGCTGGTCTCCCTGGGGGTGGCCCTGGTGCCGGAAGGCCGCCAGCTCTTCGCGCCCATGAGCGTGGCGGACAACCTCATGCTGGGGGCTTACCGCCGCCACCGCCGGGAACCCAAAGAGGCCCTTGCCCAGGATCTTGAGGGAATCTTTCGCCTCTTTCCCCGCCTCCAAGAACGCCTGGCGCAGCAGGCCGGCACCTTAAGCGGCGGCGAACAGCAGATGCTGGCCATCGCCCGGGCCCTCATGGCCCGGCCGAAACTCTTGCTCCTGGACGAGCCCTCCTTGGGGTTGGCGCCCATCGTGGTGGAGGCCATCATGAGCACCCTGGCGCAGTTGCGGGATGAGGGCCTCACCGTGCTCCTGGTGGAGCAGAACGCCCGGGCGGCCCTGAAAATCGCCGACCGGGCCTACGTCCTGGAGACCGGCCGCATTATCTTGAGCGGCCCGGCCCGGGAGCTGCTGGCCGACCGCCAGGTGACCCGGGCCTACCTGGGGCGGGACTATAAAGAATTCACCGAAGGGAGGTAAGGTCCGTGCCCGAACTTGCACCCGAGGCCATGGACGCGGAGGAGCTGGAGCTTCTGCAACTGGAGCGCCTCCAGAGCATTCTCACCCGGGCCTACCGCCAGGTGAAGTTCTACCGCCGCCAGTTCGACCGGGCCGGGGTCAGGCCGGAGGATGTGAAAACCCTGCCCGACCTGGCCCGGTTCCCCTTTACCACCCGGGAGGATCTGTCGGAAAATTACCCCTACGGCCTCTTCGCCGTGCCGCTGCGGGAGATCGTGCGCATCGTCTCCTCGCCGGGCACCACGGAAAAACCCCTGGTGGTGGGCTACACCGCCGCGGACGTCCGCCTCTGGCTGGAGCTGCTGGCCCGCCTCTACCGGGCCGCGGGCGTGACCCGGGAGGACATCGTGCAGCTCATCATCCCCCCGGGGCTGGCCAACTGGCGCCGGGACCTGCAGGCCGGGGCTGAATATCTGGGAGCTTCAGTGATCCCCGCGGCCACCCTCAATTTCGCCAAGGAACTCATGGTCATGCGGGACTACAAAACCTCGGTGCTGGTAACCACTCCCCCCCTGGCCCGGCATCTGCTCACCGTCATGGCGGCCATGGACCTTGCCCCGGCGGAACTCAGCGTAAAGCGAGCCCTGCTGGTGGCCGCACCCCTGCCCGCCGCGGTGCGCCGGGAGATCGCCGAAGGCCTGGGAATCAAAATCGCCCGAGCCTACGGCATCACCGAGGTCATGGGGCCGGGGCTGGCCTTCTCCTGTGAGGCCGAGGCGGGCTTCCACTTCAATGCCGATCACTTCTATCCGGAGGTGGTGGATCCGGACAGCGGCCGGCCCCTCCCTCCCGGAGAGGAAGGCGAGCTGGTCATCACCACCCTCTCCACCGTGGCCTTCCCCCTGGTGCGCTTCCGGAGCGGCGACCGTACTTCCCTCATCGTGGAGCCCTGCTCTTGCGGCCGCACCCTGCCCCGACTGTCCGGCATCCTGGGCCGGGTGGACGCCATCTGCTCGGTGGGGGGCATCAAAGTGCACCCGGAGCACCTCCGGAGCCTGCTCCGGGATTGTCTGGGGGGTCACCTCCCCCGCCACTCCTGGCAGGTGGCCCAGGAGGACGGCCTGGAGGTCCTGGACATCGAGATCGCCCTGGATGAGGTGCTGTTTTCCGACGAGGTCAAGGCCCTGGAAGGCCTGGGCCGCCGGGTGAGAAGGCACTTGCAGGATCACCTGGGAATCACTGCCCGCTTGCGGTTGCGGGAAATCGGCGAAGCTTAACCAACAGTTCAGGAGGAAGCTTTATGAGCAAGTGGCCCAGAGCAGTTTTGGTTTCCATGGCGCTGGTCTTTCTGACCGCCTGCCTGGCCCTGGCCGCGGACCCGGTGAAGATCGGCTCGGTGCTCAGGCTGTCCATCGGCGCGGAGCACGGCATCCCGGCCAAGCGGGGGGTGCAGATGGCCGTGGACGAGTTCAACGCCGCCGGCGGCCTCAAAGGCCAGAAGGTGGAGGTTATCTTCGAGGACGAAAAGGACTCCCCCACCGCCGCAGTGAACGCCGTGCAGAAGCTGGTGAACGTGGACAAGGTCCAGGCCCTGGTGGGTCCCATGACCTCGGGGGGGACGCTGGCCGCCTTTAAGAGCGCCGACGAGGCCAAGGTGGTCTTCATCACCCCCACCGCCACCTCTCCCAAGATCAGCGGTGCCAGTCCCTACCTCTACCGGGGTTGCACCCGCATCGACGCCCAGTCCAAGGTCATGACCGAGTACATCGCCAGCAAGCTGAAGCCCAAGACCGTGGCCATCCTGTTCAGCAATGAGCCTTACGGCAAGGGCTGCTCCGAGGTCTTCGGCAAGGACTTCGAGGCCAAGGGCATCAAGGTGGTGGCCACCGAGTCCTTCATGCGGGGCTCCCGGGACTTCAAGGCCCAGCTCACCAACATCAAGGCCGCCAACCCGGATATCATCTTCATCCCCGGCTACACCCCGGAAACCGCCCCCGCCGCCGCTCAAGCCCGGAGCCTGGGTCTGAACCAGAAGATCATCGGAGTGTACGGCGACATGGACCCGGAATACGCCAAGCTGGCGGGCAAGGCCGCGGAGGGTCACCTCATCAATGGGGAATATGATGAAAATTACGATACCCCCAAGAACCGGAAATTCCGGGAGAACTACTACAAGCAGGCCGAGGCCAACAAAGAGCCGGTGAATATCATGTTCGCCGCCCTGACCTATGACGCCGCCAGCATGGTGCTGGAAGGCATGAAGAAATATGGGCCCACCAGCGCAGGCGTCAAAAAGTTTTTGGATGAAATGAAGGATTTCGACGGCGTCACCGGCAAACTGTCCTTCAACCAGGATCGGGACGTGGTGCGCAGCGGCGTGGCGGGCGGCGGCGTGTACCTCTTTGAGATCAAGGACGGCAAGTACGTCAAAATCCAGTAGCCCGCAGAACGAGGGGCGGCGGCCTGGAAGGTTGCCGCCCCCCTTTTTCCTTGGCGCCTTGCTGCGCTTTCCCTCTCCCCTCCCACCGCCGGCCTTCCCGGGCCCCTGATGCCACCATCCGGGGCTGGCCTTTGGCCCGATCAAGATTATCTTATTTGGTAAACCCAACAGGGAGGAGACCATGCTGGAACAGGTTTTGTCCCGACTTGGCTGGCTGGGCCATGCCGCGGTTCTCTATGAGGGGCCGCCGGTGATCTACTTTGATCCCTTGGGCCTGCATAACGTGCGGAAGGCGGACTTAGTCCTGGTAAGCCACCATCATCCCCAGCATTGCTCCGTGGCGGACATCGAGAAGGTGAGGCGGGCCCAGACGGTGGTGGTGGCCGACCGGAAAGCCGCGGCCTTGATTCCGCCCCCGGTCCTGGCAATGGAGCCCGGAGAGGAGGCCAAGGTGGGGGAGACGCTCATCCAGGCGGTGCCGGCCTATAATTTGAAGACGCATTTTCACCCCCAACGAGCGGGCCACCTCGGGTTTGTCGTCACCCTGGAGGGCATCCGGCTGTACTATGCCGGGGACACGGATTTCATTCCGGAAATGGCAGGGATTGACGCGGATATCGCCATATTGCCGGTTTGCGGCTTCACCGTAATGGATGCTGAAGAGGCGGCCCGGGCGGCCCTGGCCATCAGGCCCCAGGTGGCCATCCCCATGCACTTTGGGGGCACCCTGGGGAGCCTGGAGGACGCCGAGGCCTTCCGGGCCTTGCTGGACGGCAAGATCAGGGTGGAAATCCTGCCGAAGATCTAAAGGGCCTTTTCCACCAGCAACACCTTGTGGTTGATGAGGTTGAGGCTGTGGATTTTGGCGTTGACGACCTTCTGCTCTCCGAAAATGCTCACCAAGCGCAGTTGGTCGCCCTCCGGCTCGATGACGTCCACGTCGGCCAGGAGCAGCTCTTCCTGGCCGTTGGGTTTCAAAATATACGCTGCAGCTTCACACATGTTTGCTCAACTCCTTCAAGCGTTCGCTGACGATTTTTTCCACCAGGTGGGGGAGAGGTTCGGGCGCCAGGCCCACGATTTCCACCTTCTCCTGGGTTAAGGGCAGGAGCAGCTTGGGAGCCGGGGCTGAGGCGATGGCCTCGGCCATGCGGGGGGTGAGCTCTCCCATCATGGCGTTGGCCAGGACGATGGACAGCGGCCCCAGAATGACGTCCGCAGTGGGGGCGGTGCGGACGATGGCGTTTTCGCCGCTGGCCCCCCGGTTGGCCCGGGCCTTCATCATCTGGGCGGTGGCCACGGCATTGGTGCCCAAAGCGATGACTTCATGTTCCTCGCCATAGACCTCTTTCAGCCGCTTGATGATGGCGGCCCCGATGCCGCCGCCCTGCCCGTCGATGACGCAGATGCGCATCCTGCCAGCCCTCAGGGCAATCCGAATTTTTTCCGGAGCATTTGATAGACGAAAGGCGGCACCATCTCCTGGATGTCGCCGCCATGCACGGCAGCCTCCTTCAGGATGCTGGAACTGAGGAACACCCACCTAAGCCCGGTCATGAGGAAGACCGTCTCCACCTGCGGCTCCAGGCGGCGGTTCATCATGGCCATCTGGAACTCGTACTCAAAGTCGGTGACCGCCCGCAGCCCCCGCAGCACCACGGTGGCCTGTACTTTTTTGCAGTAATCCATGAGCAGGCCGTCGAAGGTGTCAATGGTGACCGCCGGAAACTCTTGCAAAGCAATGCGCAGCATCTCGGCCCGTTCCTCGATGGTGAACAGGGGCTTTTTGGCGGGGTTTTTGGCCACCGCCACAATGATGCGATCGAAGATCTTCAGACCACGTTGGATCAAGTCCAGGTGGCCGTTGGTGATGGGGTCGAAGGTCCCCGGATACACCGCCAGATTGGGCATGAGCTTCGGTGCTCCTCAGATTTGCAGAATTTCGTCGACCCGGTAAAAGGCCACTTGGGTATCCCCATAGCGACGCAGATCCGTAAGCCGTACTCTCCCGGCCGTCGGCGGAGGCACTTCCCGCTGGTGAAGTTCCGCCACCACCCGAGCGCCTCGCCCCGTGAGGCTGCCGGCACCCAGAAGTTCCAGCGTGGCGCCCGCCAGCCCCCGTCCGTACGGGGGGTCCAGAAAGATGAGCTCGAACCGTTCCCCTGCCGCCTCCAGCCGCTTCAGAGCCGCCTGCACCGGGGCGGGAATGATATGCACCCGGTCGGCCACCCCTAGGAGGGCCACGTTGCGCCTCAGCACCGCCAAGGCGGCGGGCTCCTCCTCCACCAGCATCGCTGAGGCGGCCCCCCGGCTGAGGGCCTCCAAGGCCAGGGCCCCGGTGCCGGCGAAGAGATCCAGCACCCGGGCGCCAACCACCGCCTCCCCCAGGATATTAAAGATAGCCTCCCGCACCCGGTCGCTGGTGGGGCGTATGCCGCCTTTCACCGGGGCCAGGCGGCGGCCCTTGAAGCGGCCGGCGATGATGCGCATCAGGGGCTGTCAGCCTTCAGCTCCCAGCTTTCGGCCTGCAGCCGGAAGCCTGAGAGGTTGCTCCCGGGAAACTACCGCAAGTACTCCCGGATCAGGATCTCGGCGATCTGCACCGCATTGGTGGCCGCGCCCTTGCGGATGTTGTCGGCCACCACCCAAAGGTTGAGGCCGTTTTTGATGGAAAAATCCTCCCGGATCCGTCCCACCAGGGTGAGATCCTGCCCCGCCGCATCCAGGGGCATGGGGTACTGATTTTGGGCGGGGTCATCCACTACCTTGACCCCCGGCGCCTGGGACAGGATGGCCCGGGCCTCCGCCGGGGTCAGCTTGCGCTCCGTCTCGAGGTTCACCGCCTCGGAGTGTCCGTAAAACACCGGCACCCGGACCGTGGTGGCCGTCACTTCAATGGTGTCGTCCCCCATGATCTTCTTGGTCTCGTGGACCATTTTCATTTCTTCTTTGGTGTAGCCGTTCTCCAGGAAGACGTCAATATGGGGGAAGCAGTTGAAGGCAATGCGGTGGGGATAGACCTTGCGGGGCAGCTCCTGGTTGTTGAACAGGGCCCGGACCTGGGCCGCCAGCTCCTCCACCGCCTTCTGGCCGGTGCCGGACACCGCCTGGTAGGTGGAGACCACCACCCGCTTGATGCGGGCCGCGTCGTGCAGGGGCTTTAAGACCACCACCATCTGGATGGTGGAGCAGTTGGGGTTGGCGATGATGCCTTTGGTCTTGTAAAGGCCGATATCGGCCGGATTGACTTCCGGCACCACCAGGGGCACTTCCGGGTCCATGCGCCAGGCGCTGGAGTTGTCCACCACCACGGCGCCGGCCGCCGCGGCCACCGGGGCAAATTCCTTGCTGATGCTGCCGCCGGCGGAAAACAGGGCGATGTCGATGCCCTGGAAGGAGTCTTTGGTGAGCACCTCCACCGGGATTTCCCGACCTTTGAAGGAGACCGTTTTCCCGATGGAGCGTTCGGAAGCCAACGGCCTCAGAAGCTCCACCGGAAAATTCCGCTCCTCCAGACACTGCACCATCTGCTGGCCCACCGCGCCGGTGGCCCCGGCTACTGCAACCTTATATGACCGACTCATCCTTTTTATCCTCACTGAGTTGCGGGGCAGGGGGTCGGGGGCCGGTGGACCCCTGCCCATTCCCCGCCCCCCTCCCCCAACCCCATAACGGGGGTTGGGAAGGGGTTTGAAAGAGGGTGGGGGAACTGCGGTCCCCCGGCCCTCCCCCCAAAACCATCCCTACAACGCCTCCGCCGCGTGTTTGGCCACCAGGTCGCCCACTTCCTCGGTATTGTAGCCCATCTGGCCGGCGGCCATGGATTTCATCATGAGGACGGTCTTCCTGATGCCGGCCTCCACCGCGGCCGCGGCCTGGTTCTCGCCCAGGGTCTCCAGCATCATCTGAGCCGCGGCGATGGCGGCGATGGGGTTCACCACCTTCTTGCCGGTGTATTTGGGGGCCGAGCCGCCGATGGGCTCGAACATGGAGACCCCCTCGGGGTTGATGTTGCCCCCCGCAGCCACGCCCATACCGCCCTGGATCATGGCCCCCAGGTCGGTGATGATGTCCCCGAACATGTTGTCGGTGACGATGACGTCGAACCACTCGGGGTTTTTCACGAACCACATGCAGGTGGCGTCCACGTGGGCGTAGTCCGTGGTGACCTCCGGATACCGGGGGGCCATCTCCTCGAAGGCCCGGTACCACAGGCCGAAGGCGTAGGTGAGCACATTGGTCTTGCCCACCAGGGTGAGCTTTTTCCGCCGCTTTTGCGCCAGCTCAAAGGCGTATTTCAGGCAACGGTCCACGCCTTTTCTGGTATTGATGGACTCCTGCACCGCCACTTCGTCGGGGGTGCCGTATTTCAGGACGCCGCCGGCCCCGGCGTAGAGGCCCTCGGTGTTTTCCCGCACCACCACGAAGTTGATGTCTTCGGGTTTTTTGTCCTTGAGGGGGGTGTCCACCCCGGGGTAGAGCACCACCGGCCTCAGGTTGATGTACTGGTCCAGCTCGAAGCGGGCCCTAAGCAGGATGTTCTTTTCCAGGATGCCGGGGGCCACATCGGGGTGGCCGATGGCGCCCAGGTAAATGGCATCAAACTGGCGCAGTTCCGCCAGCACGGAATCCGGCAGGGTTTCGCCGGTCCTGAGGTAACGCTCGCCCCCCAGGTCGTAGTGGACAAAGTCGAATTTCAGGTTGGCCGGGCCGGCCACGGCCTTCAGCACCTTGAGCCCCTCGGCCACCACCTCCGGGCCGGTGCCGTCGCCGGGAATGACGGCGATGCGATAGGTCGTCATGCGGTATGTGCCTCCAATTTCTTCTTCAGGTGGGCCATGAGCCCCCCATCCTGCAGGAGCTCCTGCATGAAGGGGGGGATGGGTTGGCTCTTGTAGCGTTTGCCGGTGCCCTGCACCACAATGTCGCCGGTGTCCAGGTCCACCGTCACTTCCTCGCCGCCTTTGAGCTCCCGGGCCGCGTCCGGGGACTCGAAGATGGGGAGCCCCATGTTGAAGGCGTTGCGATAGAAGATGCGGGCGAAGGAATCGGCGATGACCCCGGAGAGCCCCGCGGCCTTGATGGCGATGGGCGCGTGCTCCCGGGAGGAGCCGCAGCCGAAGTTCTTGCCGGCCACGATGAAATCGCCGTGCCGCATTTTGTGCACAAACTCCGGGTCCGCGTCCTCCATGACGTGCCGGGCCAGCTCCTGGGGGTCCGAGGTATTGAGATAACGGGCCGGAATGATTTCGTCGGTGTTGATGTCGTCGCCGAATTTGTGGACTTT
>FWPV01005368.1_pt1 | contig 25730 bp, 19 predicted proteins | sample 2228371 | NCBI WGS metagenome assembly FWPV01 (sample SAMEA103939776, study PRJEB20133) | metagenome | reverse complement strand
CGGGGTCAGCTCGATGATGCGGGTGGCGAGCGAGGAGACGAACTCACGGTCGTGGCTGACGAAGATCAGCGTGCCCGGGTAGTTTTCCAGCGCGGTGTTGAGCGACTCGATCGACTCCATATCGAGGTGGTTGGTCGGCTCGTCCATCACCAGCACGTTCGGGCGCTGCAGCATCAGCTTGCCGAACAGCAGGCGGCCCTGCTCGCCGCCGGAGACGACCTTGACCGACTTCTTGATATCGTCCTGCGAGAACAGCAGGCGACCGAGGGTGCCGCGTACCATCTGCTCGTCGTCCTGTGGGCGGCGCCACTGGGTCATCCAGTCGAACAGGGTCATGTCTTCGGCGAAGTCCTCGGCATGGTCCTGGGCGAAGTAGCCGAGGTTGACGTTCTCCGACCACTTCACCGTGCCGCTGTCGGGGACGAGGCCGCCGACCAGGGTGCGCAGCAGGGTGGTCTTGCCGATGCCGTTCGGGCCGATGACGGCGATGCGCTCACCGACTTCGACCATCAGGTCCAGCCCCTTGAACAGCGGCCCCTCGCCGTAGCCCTTGCTGAGTCCTTCGACCTCCAGCGCCAGGCGGTAGAGCGCCTTGTCCTGCTCGAAGCGGATGAACGGATTCTGGCGGCTGGAGGGCTTGACCTCCTCCAGCTTGATCTTGTCGATCTGGCGTGCGCGCGAGGTGGCCTGGCGCGCCTTGGACGCGTTGGCGGAGAAGCGGCTGACGAAGCTCTGCAGTTCGGCGATCTGCGCCTTCTTCTTGGCGTTGTCCGCCAGCAGGCGCTCGCGCGCGGCAGTGGCGGCGGTCATGTACTCGTCGTAGTTGCCGGGGTAGACGCGCAGCTCGCCGTAGTCCAGGTCCGCCATGTGGGTGCAGACGCTGTTCAGGAAGTGGCGGTCGTGGGAGATGATGATCATCGTGCTGTTGCGCACGTTGAGCACCTTCTCCAGCCAGCGGATGGTGTTGATGTCGAGGTTGTTGGTCGGCTCGTCCAGCAGCAGGATGTCCGGGTCGGAGAACAGCGCCTGGGCGAGCAGCACGCGCAGCTTCCAGCCGGGCGCCACCGCACTCATCAATCCGTAGTGCTGCTCGATGGGGATGTCGAGGCCGAGCAGCAGCTCGCCCGCGCGCGACTCGGCGGTGTAGCCGTCCATCTCGGCGAAGGCCACCTCCAGCTCGGCGACCTTCATGCCGTCCTCCTCGCTCATCTCGGGCAGGGCGTAGATGCGGTCGCGCTCCTGCTTCACCGCCCACAGCTCGGCATGGCCCATGATGACGGTGTCGATGACGCTGTAGTCCTCGAACGCGAACTGGTCCTGGCGCAGCTTGCCGATGCGCTCGTCGGGGTCGAGCATGACGGTGCCCGAGCTGGGCGCAAGGTCGCCGCCGAGGATCTTCATGAAGGTGGACTTGCCGCAGCCGTTGGCCCCGATCAGGCCGTAGCGGTTGCCGTCGCCGAACTTGACGGAGATGTCCTCGAACAGCGGCTTGGGGCCGAACTGCATGGTGATGTTGGCGGTAGAGAGCACGTGGGGATTCCGGAAAAGATGAAGCGCCCCCGCCCCGGGACAGGGCCCCGGGGAACGGAGGTGCAGGGGATGGCGACTACTTTACCGGAGATTGGGGCCGAATGCGGCCCTTTCAAGAAGATTTTCCTGCATTTTCAATCGCCGAGGCTCACTCGGGGCGTCGGTAGCCGCCGAGCGGGGCATGCCCCTCCTTGGCGAACACGATCTGCCACAGCTGAGTGTCGCGGGCACGGAAGGCGCCGGCGCAGGCCAGCAGGTAGTACCGCCACATGCGGCGGAAACGCTCGCCGTAGCGCTCGGCGAAGCGCGGCCAGGCCACCTCGAAGTTGCGGTGCCAAGCCATGAGGGTGCGGTCGTAATCGGCGCCAAAGTTGTGCAGATCCTCGACGATGAACAGCCCCTCGGCTGCGCCCACGACCTGTGCCAACGCGGGCAGTTCGCCGTTGGGAAAGACGTAGCGCTCGACCCAGGGGTCGGTGGGTGTGCCACTCCTTGGCTTGCCGATGGTGTGCAGGAGGAACAGGCCGTCCTCCCGCAGGCAGCGGTGGGCGATTTCGAGATAGGTCCGGTAGTTCTTGTGCCCGACATGCTCGAACATGCCGAGGCTCGCGATGTGGTCGAACGGCTCGTCGAGTGCACGATAGTCCTGCAGGCGCAGTTCGACCGGCAGGCCGCGGCACAATTCGCGCCCAAGCTCGAGCTGCTCGCGTGAGATGGTCACCCCCACCACCTCGACGCCATAGCGCTCGGCCGCGAAGCGCGCGAAGCTCCCCCAGCCGCAGCCGATGTCGAGCACGCGCTGGCCCGGGCGCAGGTCGAGCTTGCGGCACACCAGGTCGAGCTTGGCCTCCTGCGCCTCGTCCAGGGTGCGGGCCTGCCGCCAGTAGCCACAGGTGTAGGTCATGCGCGCATCGAGCATGGCCTGGTAGAAGTCGTTGCCCAGGTCATAATGGACCTCGCCCACCCGCCTGGCTCGGCGCGGGGTCTGCAGGTTGAACAGGCGGGCGCGCAGGGCGTGCCCGAGCAGGCGCCAGGGGCGCACCTCCCGGTCCAGCCCCGCACGCAGCAGGCGGGCGAAAAATTCATCAAGCGCGTCGGCCTCCCACGCGCCGTCCATGTAGGACTCGCCGAGGCCGAGGCTGCCACGGGCGAGGATTCGCTCGGGCACCCCCGGGGCGAGCAGGCGCATGTCCCAAGGGCGGCCGCCGTCGAGGCGGATGTCGGCGCGCGCGAGGAGTTCCTCCAGCAGGCGGGCTGACGGCCCGTCGTCCCTGATGGATTCGTCCACGGAAGCAGTCTCTGGGGTCATGGGCCACCTCATGCCGTGGCGGAGTCCCCGCCGCGCGATGAAAGAGCCCTGATGAAAGTAGGCGACGCCCCGCCCCCTCGCAACCCGGCCACGGCAATGGCCCTGCAAATCACACGGGTCAACACCGCCGCGCGTCGGCTATCTTGATCTGATCCGCCACTCCCCACCCGACCCGAACCATGTGCGCCACCCCGGCGCGGGGATCCCTCGAGTCCCTGCGCTTCGACAACAGCTTCGTCCGTGGGCTTCCGGGCGACGCCGACCCGCGCAACGCACCGCGCCAGGTGTACGGCGCCTGCTACAGCCGCGTCATACCGACCGCCGTGGCTGCGCCGCGCCTTTTGGCCTGTGCGCCGGAAGTGGCCCGCCTGATCGGGCTCGACCCGGACGAATGCCAGCGGCCGGAGTTCGCCGAGGTGTTCGGCGGCAATGCACTGCTGCCCGGCATGGAGCCCTATGCCGCCTGCTACGGCGGTCACCAGTTCGGCCAGTGGGCCGGCCAGCTGGGCGACGGCCGCGCGCTGGTGCTTGGCGAGGTCATCAACCCCGAGGGCGAGCGCCTTACCCTGCAACTCAAGGGGGCCGGGATCACCCCCTATGCGCGCACGGCGGACGGGCGCGCGGTGCTGCGCTCATCCCTGCGCGAATTCCTGTGCAGCGAGGCCATGCACCACCTCGGCATCCCCACCACCCGCGCCCTGAGCCTGGTCGCGACCGGCGAGCCGGTGTTGCGCGACATGCTCTACACCGGCGATGTCCGCCCCGAGCCGGGCGCGGTGGTGTGCCGTGTGGCCCCCTCCTTCACCCGCTTCGGCCACTTCGAGATCCATGCCGCGCGGGGCGATCACGCCCTGCTCAGGCAGCTTGCTGACTACACCCTGCGGCATGACTTCCCCACCCTGGGCGAGCCGGGGCCAGCAACCTTTGTTGAGATGTTCCGCGAGGTCTGCCGGCGCACCGCGGTGATGGTGGCCCATTGGATGCGGGTCGGTTTCGTGCACGGGGTGATGAACACCGACAACATGTCCATCCTCGGCCTGACCATCGACTACGGCCCCTACGGCTGGCTGGAGGACTACGACCCGGACTGGACGCCCAACACCACCGACGCGCAGGGGCGCCGCTACGCCTTCGGCCGCCAGCCGAAGGTCGCCGCCTGGAACCTCGCCCGCCTCGGCGAGGCCCTGCTGCCCCTGGTCGGGGACGTCCGGCCGCTGCAGGAGGCGCTCGAGTCCTACAGCGACACCTATGCGCGGGAATGGCGGGCGATGATGGCCGCCAAGCTCGGCCTGAACGCCTGGCAGGCGGTCGACGAGCCCCTGGTCGACGACCTGCTGGCGCTGATGCACAAGGCCCAGTGCGACTGGACGATCTTCTTCCGCACCCTGATTGGGCTGCCCGGCCCGGACGCAACGCTGGACGAGGACGCCCTGCTCGCGCCCTTTGCGCACGCCTCCTACCTGCCGGAGGGGCTGGAGGCCGGGATGCGCGCGGCCGCGCTGGACTGGCTCGCGCGCTACCAGGCCCGCCGCCGCACGGATGGCCGTTCTGCCGCAGAGCGCGCGGCCGCCATGCGCGCGGTCAACCCGAAGTACGTGCCGCGCAATTACCTGGCCCAGCAGGCCATCGAGCGCGCCGAGGCGGGCGATCTGTCCATGCTGCATACGCTGCAGGAGGTGCTGCGCCACCCCTATGACGAGCAACCGGAGCACGAGGCGCTGGCCGCCAAGCGCCCGGAGTGGGCGCGCCACAAGCCTGGCTGCTCGATGCTCTCCTGCAGCTCGTGAGACTTAGTTCCTGCGCTCAAGCAGCACCAGCACCTCGCTGTGCGCGGTATGCGGGAAGATGTCGAACAACTGGGCGCGAACCGGCGTAAACGACGGCACACGGGCGATGTCCGAAGCAAGGCTCGCCGGGTTGCAGCTGGAATAGACCAGCCAGCGCGCCGCGGAAGACTCCAAGAAGGCGCACAGCGCCGGGCCAATGCCGCGCCGCGGCGGGTTGACCAGCACCAGTTCCGGCACCTGCGTCTGGCCGAGGGCGAAGTCGTCCGCCGCGAGGGCGCGGAACACGATGTTGGTCAGACCAAGCTCCGCGGCCGACTGGCGTGCGCTGGCGATCGCCTCGATACTCACCTCGATGCCCGTCACCGTGCCGCGCACAAACGGGGCGCAATGCAGGGCGAAGCCGCCCACCCCGCAGAACAGGTCCCACATCCCCTGCGGGGCGATCGAAGCCACCCAGTCGCGCGCGGTGGCGTAGAGCGCGGCGGCCACCGCGCTGTTGGTCTGGAAGAAGCTCTTCGGCCGCAGGTGCAGCGGCAGGCCGTTCAGCCCCATGGTGAGGGTCTGCTGCTCCGTCAGCACGATCTCTTCCTCGCCCTCAAGGATCGCCTTGTGTTCGGGCTGCAGGTTGACCGACACCACCTTCAGGCCGGGGAGGCATGCCTGCAGCTTGGGTAGATGCTGACGAAGGGCGGGGATCATGGCCCGCGAGCGCAGCACGAGACGCAGCATCATCTCGCCGCTCTGCTCGCAGATCGTAAGCAGGACGTACTTCAGCTCCCCCCGCCGCGCGGGCACGTCGTAGGGCTCGAGTCCCGCTACACGGATGAGGTCGATGATCGGGCCGAAGGCCGCCTGCATGGCGGGCGGATAGAGCGAGCAATCACGCAGGTCCACGCCCCGGCCTGCGGGGTCGAGGATGCCGAGCACCGGGGCCTGCGCGGTGCCAGAGACGACCATTTTGGCCTTGTTGCGAAAGCCCGACTCGGCACTCGCCACAGGAGGCAGCCAGGCCAGGCCGGGCCAAGCGGCCAGCGCCGCGCGGCAAGCCTGCTGCTTGCGCTGGAGCTGTTCGGCATAGGGCAACTCGATCAGGCCGCAGGAGCGGCAGCGGCCAGCCTTGTGATGGTGACAGGTGATCATGGCCGCATAAGGTTAACCCATTGGGAGATGGGCGATGGGCTCGCGAAGCCTTCGTTTCCCGAACATCCCCGCCTATTCCACCCACCCCTCCAGCCGCGCCAGCCGGTAGGCCTCGATCTCGCCATGGACCCCGAGCTTGCGCAGCGCGTTCTGCTTGTGCTGGCTGACCGTCTTTTCCGACAGCATCAGGTTCTGGGCGATGGCCTTGTTGTCGTGGCCGGCAAAGACCTGCATCAGCACCTCACGCTCGCGCTCGGTCAGGCTGGCGAAACGCTGCGCCGCCCCCTCCGGCTCGGCCTGCAGCGCCGCCGCGAGGCGCGGGCAGATGAAACGCCGGCCCGCCGCGACCTCCGCCACCGCACACAGCAGGTCACGGCCGGCAGCCTCCTTGGAGACATAGCCGTCGATCAACTCATCGCGGAACAGGTCGCGGACGAAGGCCGGGGTGGTGATGGAGGACAGGCCGATGATCCTCGGCCCCCGCTCGAGGGCGCGCAGGCGGCGCATGGTCTCCAGCCCGCCCATGCCGGGCATGTGGATGTCGATCATCACGACATGCAGCTCCTCACGCCCGACCAGCGCGAGCAGGGCCTCGCCCGAGTCCACATCGGCCACCACGCGAAGCGCGCGCTGGCCGTCGAGGTGCATGCGCAAGGCCTGTCGCACCAGGGTCTGATCATCCGCCAGGGCAACCCTGATCATCGCTTCTCCTCCTCATCTGCCTGCTGCCACAGCGCGTCCCACAGGGCGCCGTCAGCGGGTGTCCGGCCGACGGCCCGGCTGGCCTCGTCCAGCCGCCGGGCGGCATCCGCCAGGCCAGTCAACCCCACCAGTCCCGCCGTACCGGCCAGGGTGTGCAGCAGTTCGTGCAGCGCCGGGCCGTCTTCCGCCAGGCGCGCGGCGCGCAGGCGCGTGGCGAAGGAGGGCCACTCATCCCGCCAGAAACGCGCCCGCAGGCCCTCCAGTTCCAGCGGAGGGGACGGCGACGGCAGGGGCTGCCCGAGGGCCGTGGCCAATGCATCGAACAACCGGGTCTCGCTAACCGGCTTGTGCAGCACCGCCCTCGCCCCCGCCTCCTGCAGGCGTTCCGCGGTCTCGCCCAAGGTATCGGCGGTCAGCATGAGCACGGGAAGCTCGGGCTGGTGTGCCCGCAGCTCGCGCAGCACCACCTCGCCATCCATGCCCGGCATGTGCAGGTCGAGCAGGACAGCATCCACGCCCTTGCGCCGGGCCAGGGCCTCCTCCCCGCTCGCGGCCAGCACTACGCGCGCGCCGGCCTGCTCGAGCAGCTGGCCAAGCACTTCGCGGTTGAGCGGATGATCGTCGACCACGAGGATCGTCCTGCCCTCGAAGGCCGCGCCGCCCACCTCGTCAGCCGCCGGACGGGCGCCGGCATGGAACAGGAGATCGCCCAGGCTCTCGACCGCGCGTTCGAGGTCGCGCTGGGAGGCGGGGCAACGGATCACCGTGGCCCCCAAATGCTCGAGGCGCCGCTCCCAGTCCGGTTCGTCGCGCGCGGTGCAGACCAGCACGTGCCGTGCCCGTTGCCGTCCCTCGAGCGCCATGCCGAGCAAGGCCGCCCGGCCATCCTCGCCGCGCTCCACCGGATCGCGCAGGGCGAGGACGTCGAGGCCGTCTGGCAGGCGATCGAGCAACCCGCGCCATCCCGCCGACGCAAGCCCGCCCTCCTCCAGCTGGACGCTCCAGCCCAGGCGACTGAAGCGGGTGTAGGCCGCCTGCCGGAAGCTCGTACGGTCATCCACCACCGCCACCCGCACCGGGAGGCCACCGCGCTCCGGCCCAGGCACGGCGCCGCGCACCGGCCAGGTGAAGCTCAGCATGGCGCCCCCCAGCGCCCCCTCGTCGATGCGCAGCTCGCCACCCGCGCGCTCCACCAGCCCGCGGCAGATGGCGAGCCCAAGGCCCGTGCCCTCGTGCGCCCGCTCGGTCCCCGCGTCCAACTGCTCGAAGGCCTCCAGCAGGCGCTGCCGGTCCGCCTCGGGGATGCCGGGGCCGCTGTCCTCCACCTCGAAACGCAGCACACATCCCTCGCCCTGCTCGTCCGGTGGCTGCTCCAGCATCAGGCGCATGACGATCCCACCCTGCGGGCTGAACTTGATCGCGTTGGAGAGCAGATTGATGAGCACCTGGCGCAGGCGCAGCGGGTCGCTCACGACCCGCTCAGGCACGTCGAGGAAGCTCACCACGTCGATGTACAGTCCCTTGGCACGCGCACGCTCAGCCAGCTCGATCGCCACCTCGTCCAGCAAGCGGATGGCCGAGAACGGCACCGAACGAAGCTCGAGCTTGCCGGACTCGATGCGGGAAAAGTCGAGGATGTCGCCGATCAGCTCGCCAAGGTGGCGGGCCGACTGCTCCATCGCCTCCAGGTACTGCTGGCCACGCAGGGTCATCGGCTGGTCGGCATACTCGCGCCGCAGCAGGTGCATGAAGCCGACCAGGGCGCTGAGCGGCGTGCGGATCTCGTGGCTCATGTGGGCGAGGAAGAGGGTGCGCACGGCCTTGGCCTGCTCGGCCCGCTCGCGCGCGAGGTCGTGGCGCAAGGCCTCCGCGCGCAGGCGCTCCTGGGTCTCCAGCGCGTCGGCCAGCAGGTTGACCCCGCGCTGCAATTGGCGCAGTTCGTTGTCGGCGTCCTCGGCGATCCTGACCCCACCGATCCCATGGCCGATCCGGCGCATGGCATCAAGCGATTCGCGCAAGGGACGCAGGATACGCGTAGCCAGGCGCCAGGCCACCCCGCCGACCACCAGGGCGAGCAGCACGGCCAGGGCCATCGCCTGCCAGAACCCCTGGCGCTTGACCGCATTCACCGGCCGCTGGTCGAACCAGATCCAGGCTTCGCCGATACGCAGCTGGTCATCCTCGCCCCGCTGCGGGATGCACAGTGGCACGAACACCGCGCGCAGGGCGTCGGCGGGGGCGCTCTTCGGGCCGTGACCGCGCTTGACCAGGGGGTCGCCCATCGGGTCAGCCAGGCGCAGGCCGTAGATGTTGGACTCGCCCACCATCTCGCGGGCGAGGTCGTCGAGCGCCTCCATGTCACCGGCCAGCAGGCTTTGCGTGGCCCGCGCAGCCAGCCCGCGGGAGAGATCGTGCACCCGGGCCTCGAATTGTTCGTCCAGCAGGACGTTGCGGTTGTGGGCATGGAAGAGGGTGAGGCCGATGAACAGCACCGCCAGCGGCAGAATGGCGAGCAGCATCAATTGCGTGGTGACCGAATGGCCGCGCATCATTCCCCCTCCTCCAGCCGCAGGCCGAGGCGGCTGAGCATGAGCGGATTGTGCAGGACGCGGGCCTGGTCCAGCGCCTGCACCGGCGGCAGGGGGGCGGAGCCGAACAGCTCGGGCAAGAGATGCACGGTCAGCGCGATTGCCGCCGCCTCCTCCTGCACAGCGGCGGCCACCACGCCTCGCCGCACATCCTGCAGACCGAGCCCGCCGACCATCGGCACCCCCTCGCGCGCCGTCATCAGCAGCCAGTGCTTGAGCAGGCCCTCGTGATAAAGCGCGGGATCGGGCAGGGCGAGCACGGCCTGGACCTCGCCCAGCACCTCGCGCAGCGGGCGCAGGGGCTGATCGTCGGGCAGGGATGGGAGCAGGACGGGCTGGAAGCCACGGGCGCGCAGGGTCTGCGCCGCAGCGCGGGCCAGCCCCTCCGCGGCCGGCGAATAGGGCACCGCCACCTGGCGGGGGCGGGGCCGCAGGGCGTCCAGCAGGGCGACCTGGCGCGCGGGCGGCAGGTCCGAGGCCACGCCGGACAGGCGCCCTGGCGCTCCCGCGCGCAGGACATCGAGGCTGAGGGCGGGCAGTCCCAGGGCCCAGACCTTCGCCTGCGGGCAGCCGCGCAGCGCCGCGCGGGTCGCGGCCTCCCCCACCGCCAGCACCAGGCGCGCACCGGCGCAGCGCACCCCGGCGCCGTCGCCCAAGCGCTGCTGCGCAAGGCTCATCCCCGGAGGCAGGGCGGAACGCAGCGATTCAGCGATCGCATCGCCCTCCTCCACACTCAACAGCCAGACATCCTCTGCCCGCACGGGGCCGGCCAGCAGCACGAGCAGCCCCAACAGCAGGAGGACGAATCGACGCATGGCCTCAGCTGGCGTCGAGCGCCAGCCGCAGCCAGACGGCCCGGTCCCAGCCACGCTCCCTGTCGAAATCATGCACTCGTCCATTGAGGTTTTCCCCGATCAGGTCGATCCGCATGCGCTGGGCACCGAACCGGCGCACATAACCGATCCTGGCGGCCAAGCCGGTCGAGGCGTCGAGCGCATCGCGGGTGAGGAAGCCCCACTGCATGGGGCTCGTATAGTGTAGCCGCAGGCTGGCATCCCAGCCCTCACCGAGGCGCTGGGTGAGCAGCAGGCCGGCGGTATGCCGCGGCACCGTGGCGGCATAGTCCGGCCACCCCGGCTCGAGGTCCTCGTCCTCGCGCGCCTCGGTCAGGGCGTAGCTCAGGTGCAGGCTGAGGTCGCGCGACAGGCGGGTGTCGAGCAGGGCCTCCAGCCCGCGCACGCTGACCGCCCCGCCGTTGCGCATGTCCAGCACCAGCGGCAGCCAGTCCCCTCCGATGGGATAGAGCAGTGTGTTCATCCCGCTCTCGACCCTCATCAGGGCGCGGATGGGATCCTTGAGGCGCAGATGGAAGGCGCGCAGGTCCAGTTGCATCCCCCGCCGGGGCACCCACAGGTAGCCGAGGCTCCATTCGGTCGCGCGCTCGGCCTTCAGGCCGCCGCTCGCCGCGCCGGAAGCCAGGGTCAACCAGACCGGATGCCCGTCCCTGTCCCAGGCCGCGGTGCGGCCCTGGTTCTCGAACAGCAGCGGCTGGCGGGTTCCCGTGCTCCAGCCCGCACGCAGGGTGTGGCCCGGCGCCAGGTGATGGATCAGGGCCAGGCGGGGGGTGAAGACCGGCTCGCTGATGGAGGTGCGCTCCACCATGGCCCCGCCGTTGAGCAGCCAGTTCGGAGCGATCCGCCACTCGGCATGGCCGAACAGGCGCCCGCTGTCCAGCCGCTGGCTGGCCGGGGTACCGAAGAACCGCTCGCCCTCCGCCTCCTCCCGCCGCAGGCCCAGGCCCCATACACCGCGCACCGCGCCCAGGGGAACAAGGTGATGCTCCAGTTCCGCCTCGTAGCGGGTGGCGCGATAGCTACGCGTCAGGCTCAGGGGCTCAAGGCCTGCCGAAGGCACGCCGTCCACCAACCGGTAGACCCAGTCATAGCGCAGCGCATCGGCCTCCTTGTAGCGCTGCGCATTGCGCGCCAGGCGCAGCACCCACTCGCCACCTCCACCGGGGTGATGGTGAAGGGCGAGGAACTGGTGGTCGTTCTCATCGAGGAAGGCATCGTTGATGGTGCCACTGACATCCTGCTCCAGCGCGGCGCCGATGCCGTTGCGCGCGCGGGCGGCCCCGAGCTGCCACTGCATGTCGGTGGCCGGCGATAGATCGAGTTCACCCTTCAGCCGCACCCCGTCCAGCCGTCGGCCGCCACGGTCATCGGCGGCGCGGCCATCCAGGCCGTCGTCCTGCTGGTGGACGACGCTGAGCATCCAGGCGCCGGCGGAGCCGCTGCCCGCCAGACGGGCATGGGCATCGCGCACGCCGTTCGATCCGATCGCCCCGCCCGCCCCCCAGCGCGAGGCCTCGCGCGGCGCGACGGTGGTGATCTTGATGGTGGCGAGCAGGGCATGGCTGCCGTAGGCCGCGGTGTTGGGGCCACGCACCACCTCGATGCGCTCGATATCCTCGACCGCGAGCGGCAGGTCCTGCCACAGCACCGCGCCGGTCGAGGGGGCGTAGATGGAGATGCCGTCGACCAGCACCTGCACACGGCGCGAGTAGTCGTCGGACAGACCAAGGTAGGTCGCGGGCTGGATCGCCGGGCTGCGGCTGCCGACCACCATGCCCGGCACCAGGCGCAGGATGTCGGCGATGCGACGCACGCCCGCCTCGCGCAACATCTCGCGGTCGATCACCGTCACGGCGGACGGCGACTCGTCCAGCCGCTGCGGCAGGCGGCTCGGCGCGATGGCGAGCTCGGGCTCGACCGCGGCCGCAAGGAGGGCACCGGCCGGCGCGAGCAGCACAGGCAGGGTCAGGAGGGGAAGGAATCGACGCATCAGCGGGCCGTTTTTTGCTGATATGCTGCGTCAAGACGGTCCCCCGGTAAAGGCTCGCCCCCATGCAGGAAATCCGCATCCCCGTCGGCATCAGCAGCTGCCTGCTTGGCGAAGAGGTCCGCTTCGACGGCGGCCACAAGCGCGACAACTACATCATCCACACCCTCGGCCAGTTCTTCCATTTCGTGCCGTTCTGCCCGGAGGTGGCGATCGGTTTGGGCACCCCGCGCCAGACCCTGCGCCTGGTACGAGTCAACGGCGAGGTGCGGGTGCGCGGCAACAAGGACCATGCACTGGACGTCACCGACGCCCTGCGCGCCAGCGGCACCGAACAGGCGGCGAAGCATCCCGAGCTGTGCGGCTACATCCTCAAGAGCAAGTCGCCGAGCTGCGGCATGGAGCGGGTGACCCTGTACGACGGCTGGTCGAACGATCGCCCGCCGGAGAAAAAGGGCGTGGGCCAGTTCGCGGAAGTCCTCATGGCCGCGCGGCCGGAGCTGCCCTGCGAGGAGGAGGGCCGCCTCGGCGACCCTGTCCTGCGCGACAACTTCATCACCCGCGTCTTCACCCTGCACCGCTGGCGCCGCATGGTGCATGAGGGGCTGAGCGCCGCCGCCCTGCTCGACTTCCACACCCGCCACAAGCTCCTGCTGCTGGCGCATCACCCGCAGAGCTACACCGACCTCGGCCGCCTGCTCGCCAACCTGCGCCATGCCGACCTTGACACCCTGGGGCGCGACTATCTGCTCACCCTCATGCGCGGCCTCAAACACATCGCCAGCCGCGGCAAGAATGCCAACGTGCTCCAGCACCTGGCCGGCTACCTGCGCGACGAGCTGGACGGCGGCGACCGCGAGGAGCTGGCGCGGGTCATCGACGACTACCGCGAGGGTCGGGTGCCGCTGATCGTGCCGATTACCCTGCTGCGCCACCACTTCCGCCGCCACCCGCACCCCTACGTGGCCGGCCAGGTCTACCTCGAGCCTCACCCGCCGGAGCTGATGCTGCGCAACGGGGTGTGACCCTCACCCCTGCGCGGGGGTGATCGTCTTGCGCATGCGGTGGGTCAACAGGATCAGCGAGAAGAACAGCGCGCTGATCACGCCCAGCACCAGCAGCACCCACACCTCGTGCGGCGCCGTCTCGAGCAGGATCAGCTTGCGCAACAGCACGACGAAACCGACCTCGAGGAAGGTCAGCGCGTAGTGGAAGCTGTCGTTGATGAACAGCGAGCGCACGATCGCCAGCACGATCAGGGTGAACAAGGCATCGTTGAGCAGGGCCAGCAGCTGGTGGAAGTCGGGCGCACCGAGCTGTGGCAGGTAGGCCACGAGCTTGCCGCCGAGCCCCAGCAGGCAGATCGCCAGGTAGATGATCATGAACACGATGAACGCAAAGCGCAGGCCGGTGACCACCCGGCGCAACAGGTCCTCGGAACGCTCAAGCACGAACGGCAACCTCTGAAGAGGGGGGGATGGATCATCCTAGCAGGCGCGGGTCCTCCTGGATCGCCCCCCTGATGCAAAATGTCCCGCTGCCCCAGCGCGGCGATGCTGATCGTCGCTGGACGCCCCACACAGGCCACGACAGACCGCCGGGTATAGAATGCCCGCATGAGCCGCTCCCTCCTCCGATCCACCGCCGTGATCAGCGCGATGACCCTCATCTCGCGCATTCTCGGCTTCGTGCGCGACATCGTGTTCGCCAGGCTGTTCGGCGCGTCGGCGGCCACCGACGCCTTCTTCGTGGTGTTCAAGATCCCCAACTTCCTGCGCCGCCTGTTCGCCGAAGGCGCCTTCCAGCAGGCCTTCGTGCCGGTGCTCGCGGAGTACCGCGAGAGGCGCAGCCAGGAGGAGATGCTCGACTACGTTGCCCATGTCGCTGGCACCCTGGGCGCGGTGCTGCTGCTGGTGACGACGATCGGTGTCGCCGCCGCCCCCCTCCTGCTGCTGCTGTTCGCCCCCGGTTTCACGGGAAACCCCGAGCAGATGGCGCTGGCGGAGACCATGCTGCGCATCACCTTCCCCTATTTGTTCTTCATCTCGCTGACCGCCTTCGCCAGCAGCCTGCTCAACAGCTTCGGCCGGTTCGCCATCCCCGCGCTCACCCCGGTGTGGCTCAACATCGTGCTGATCGGTGCGGCCTTTCTCGGCGCCCACCATGCCGAGGAGCCCCTGATCGTGCTCTCCTGGGGGGTGTTTGTCGCCGGCGCGGTGCAGCTTTTCTTCCAGCTGCCCTGGCTGTGGCGCATGGGCCTGCTGCCCCGGCCAAAAATCGCCCGCCGCCACGCGGGCGTGAACAAGACCATGAAGCTCATGCTGCCAGCGATCTTCGGCTCGTCGGTCACGCAACTGAATCTCTTGATCGACACCATCCTCGCCTCCTTCCTGATCGCAGGCTCGGTGTCCTGGCTGTACTACTCCGACCGGCTGGTCGAGTTCCCGCTCGGCATGTTTGGCGTGGCGCTCGCCACCGTGATCCTGCCCAAGCTCTCGCGCGAGCACGCCGCAAACTCGGGTGCCGACTTCAACCAGACCCTCGACTGGGGCCTGCGCCTGACCGTGCTGCTCGCCCTGCCGGCCACCGTAGGGCTGGTCCTGCTGGCCGGCCCCCTGCTCGCCACCCTGTTCCAGTACGGCGAGTTTTCCGCCCATGACACTGCCATGGCGCAACTCTCCCTGATCGCCTACAGCCTCGGCCTGCCCGGCTTCCTGCTGATCAAGGTGCTGGCGCCCGGCTTCTATGCGCGGCAGGACACCACCACCCCGGTGAAGATCGGCATCCGCGCGGTGCTCGCCAACCTCGCCTTCAAGGCGGCCGTGGTGGTGCCGATGATCCTGCTCGCCGTCCCCGGCACCCACGCCGCGCTGGCGGCCGCCACCGCCTTCGCCGCCTGGCTCAATGCCTTCTGGCTGTACCGCGCCCTGCGCGGAAGCGCCGTCTACCAACCCGGCCGCCAGTGGCGCAGGCTGGCCCTGCAGGCCGGTGGCGCCACCCTCGGCATGGGCGCCCTCCTGTTCCTGCTCGCCCCCGAGCTTGCCGCCTGGTCCGCCATGCACGGCAGCCAGCGCGCCCTGTGGCTCGCCGGCCTCGTGCTCGGCGCGGTTGCGGTCTACTTCGCCCTGCTCGCCGCCCTCGGCCTGCGTCTGCGCGACCTGAAACGGGATGAGGCGGCATGGAGCTGATCTGTGGCACGGGCCGTCGCACGCCCCCCGGGAGCGTGGTGACCATCGGGAACTTCGACGGTCTCCACCTCGGCCACCAGGCCCTGATGCAGCGGCTGGATGACGTGGCCAGGACCGAAGGCCTCCGGCGCGTGGTGCTGACCTTCGAGCCCCTGCCGCGCGAGGTCTTTTCTCCGACGCCCGTGCCGCGCCTGATGAGCCTGCGCGAGAAGGCCGCCTGGCTCGCCGCTTCCGGCCTCGTCGATGAGCTGCGCATCCTGCGCTTCAACTCCGCTCTCGCCACCCAGCCCGCTGAGGACTTCGTGCGTGACATCCTGGTCGGGAAACTCCACGCCCGCCATGTCCTGATCGGTGACGACTTCCGCTTCGGCCACAGGCGCGGCGGCGACTTCGCCCTGCTGCAGCGGATGGGCGCGGAGCACGGCTTCTCGGTCGAGTCCACCCCGCAGGTCATGCAGGACGGCGAGCGCATTTCCAGCACCCTGGTGCGCGCCGCCCTCAGCGAAGGGAGACTGGATGACGCCGCCCGCCTGTTGGGGCACCCCTACAGCCTGTGCGCCCGCGTCACCCACGGCGACAAGCGTGGCCGCCTGCTCGGTTTCCCCACCCTCAACCTGCCACTGGGGCGCAAGCACTTCGCCCTGCATGGGGTGTACGCCGTCGAGATCCTCGGCCTCGCCGACCGCCCCCTGCCCGGCGTCGCCAACGCCGGCATCCGCCCCACCGTCGGCGGTGTCATTCCACGCGTCGAGGCCCATGTCTTCGACTGGGCCGGCGATGCCTATGGCAAGCGGGTGGAGGTGCGCTTCCGCGCCTTCATCCGCGAGGAGCGGCGCTTCACGGGCCTGGACGAACTGGTCGAGCAGATCGCCAAGGATGCCGCAGCGGCACGGGCTCTCCTTACTGGCGAGATCAAGGCAAATCGGGAATAATCGGGACTCATTTGTTCCTTATTTCCCCGCGCCTTCCCATGTCCAAAGACACCGCCAGCGAATCCGTCTACAAGGCCACGCTCAACCTGCCGGAAACCGACTTCCCCATGCGCGGCAACCTGCCGCAGCGCGAGCCGGAAACGCTGGCCCGCTGGCAGGAGAAGAACCTGTACGGACGCATCCGCGAGGCCTGCGCCGGTCGGCCGAAATTCGTGCTGCACGATGGCCCGCCCTACGCCAACGGCGACATCCACATCGGCCACGCGGTCAACAAGGTGCTCAAGGACATCATCGTCAAGAGCAAGACCCTGGCGGGCTTCGACGCGCCGTACGTGCCGGGCTGGGACTGCCACGGCCTGCCGATCGAGCTGCAGGTGGAGAAGAAGCTGGGCAAGGCGGGCGACAAGGTGAGCGCGCGCGATTTCCGCGACGCCTGCCGCGTCTATGCCGCGGAGCAGGTGGAGCGCCAGAAGGCGGACTTCGTGCGACTGGGCGTGCTGGGCGACTGGAACCGCCCCTACCTGACCATGGACTACAAGTTCGAGGCCGACATCCTGCGCGCCCTCGGCAAGATCATCGCCAACGGCCACCTGGTGCAGGGCCAAAAGCCGGTGCACTGGTGCGTGGACTGCGGCTCCGCGCTGGCCGAGGCCGAGGTGGAGTACCAGGACAAGACCTCGGATGCCATCGACGTGCGCTTCCAGGCGGTCGATCAAGCAGCCTTTGAAGGCGCGTTGCGCGCGGAAGGCAGCGGCCCGATCGAGGTCATCATCTGGACCACCACCCCGTGGACCCTGCCCGCCAACCAGGGCGTGGCGCTCAACGGCGAGCTGGACTATGTGCTGGTGCAGGCCGAGGGCGCGCGTCTGCTGCTGGCCGAGGCGCTGGTCGAGGCCACCCTCAAGCGCTACGGGCTGGAAGGCGCGGCCATCGTCGGTCGCGGCAAGGGCGCCGTGCTCGAGGGTCTCAAGCTCCAGCATCCCTTCCTCGAGCGCCAGGTGCCCATCATCCTCGGCGAGCATGTCACCACCGACGCCGGCACCGGTGCGGTCCACACCGCGCCCGGCCACGGCCAGGAGGACTATGTCGCGGGCAGCCGCTACGGCCTGCCGGTCGATAACCCGGTGGACGATCTTGGGCGCTTCAAGCCGGGCACGCCCTTCGTCGAGGGCCTGCACGTGAGCAAGGCCAACCCGCTCATCATCGACCTGCTGCGCGAGCGCGGCCGCCTGCAGCACGCCAGCAAGCTGAACCACAGCTTCCCACACTGCTGGCGCCACAAGACCCCGCTGATCTTCCGCGCCACCCCGCAGTGGTTCATCGGCATGGACGTGAACGGCCTGCGCGCCGATGCCCTCAAGGCGATCAAGGGAACCCGCTGGGTGCCAGAGTGGGGCGAGAACCGCATCACCGCCATGGTCGAGGGACGCCCGGACTGGTGCATCTCGCGCCAGCGCACCTGGGGCGTGCCCATTGCCCTGTTCGTGCACAAGGACACCAACGCGCTGCATCCCCGCACCAGCGAGCTGATTGAGCAGGTTGCACAGCGCATGGAATCGGGCGGCGTGGATGCCTGGTTCAGCCTTGAGCCGTCCGAGCTGCTGGGCGCGGAGGCCGAGCAATACCGCAAGGTCACCGACACCCTGGACGTGTGGTTCGACTCCGGTGTCAGCCACTACGGCGTGCTGGCCCAGCGCGAGGAGCTGCGCGACCCGGCCGACCTGTACCTGGAAGGCTCCGACCAGCACCGCGGCTGGTTCCAGTCCTCGCTCATGACCGCCATCGGCATGCACGCCCGCCCGCCCTACCGGCAGGTGCTGACCCACGGCTTCACCGTGGACGCGCAGGGCCGCAAGATGTCCAAGTCGCTTGGCAACGTCATCGCCCCGCAGAAGGTGATGAACGCGATGGGCGCGGACGTGCTGCGCCTGTGGGTGGCCTCCGCCGACTACCGCGGCGAGATGACCGTCTCCGACGAGATCCTCAAGCGCGCCGGAGATGCCTACCGCCGCATCCGCAACACCGCGCGCTACCTTCTGGCGAACCTCAAGGACTTCCAGCCTGTGGACGCCGTGCCGTTCAAGGACATGCTGCCGCTGGACCAGTGGGCGGTCGATCAGGCCGCGCGCCTGCAGGACGAGATCCTCGCCGCCTATGACAGCTACAACTTCCACCAGGTGGTGCACGCGGTGCACAACTTCTGCTCGGTGACCCTGGGCGGCTTCTACCTGGACGTGACCAAGGATCGGCAATACACCTGCCAGGCCGGCTCGCGCGCCCGCCGCTCCAGCCAGACCGCGCAGTGGCACATCGTCGAGGCCCTCACCCGCTGGATCGCCCCCATCACGAGCTTCACCGCCGAGGAGCTGTGGGGCTACCTGCCAGGCAGCCGCGAGGACTCCGTGTTCCTCGCCACCCATTACGCCGGCCTTGCACGCATGGCGGAAGACGCCGCACTCGGCCCACAGGCCTGGGAGCGCATCCTCGCCGTGCGTGACGAGGTGCTGGCCGTGCTCGAGGGCCTGCGCAAGGACGGCACCATCGGTGCCAACCTGGACGCCGAGGTGGACGTCTACGCCGACGACGCCACCCTGGGTATCCTCAAGCGCCTGGAGGACGAGCTGCGCTTCGTGCTGATCACCTCCTACGCCCGCATCCACCCGCTCGCCGCGCGCCCGGCGGAGAGCACCGTGGTGGACATCGAGGGCGGCCAGATCGCCGTCGCCGCCAAGGCCTCGCTGCACGGCAAATGCGTGCGCTGCTGGCACCACCGCGAGGACGTCGGCAGCCACGCCGCGCACCCCGAGCTGTGCGGCCGCTGTGTGCAGAACATCGAGGGCGCGGGCGAGACCCGCCGCTTCGCATGACCCCGATCCTGCGCAACGGCCTGGGCCTGGCCCTGGCCGTCATCATCCTCGACCAGGTCACCAAGTGGTGGGCGAGCCAAGCCCTGGGCTATGCCAACCCGGTGCCGGTCTTCCCCGGCTTCAACCTCACCCTGCTGCACAACCCTGGCGCCGCGTTCAGCTTCCTGGGCGGGGCAGGCGGCTGGCAGCGCTGGTTCTTCCTCGCCCTCGCCGCCGGGGTCAGCGCCTGGCTCGTCGTGTGGATGCGCGGCCTGCAGGCCCACGAGCGCTGGACGGGAATCGCCCTCGCCCTGATCATCGGCGGCGCACTGGGCAATGCCATCGACCGCGTCTGGTACGGCTACGTGGTCGACTTCATCGACCTTTACTGGCGGAACTACCACTGGCCGGCCTTCAACATCGCCGACTCCGCCATCACCGTGGGCGCGGGCCTGCTGGTCGTACTGATGCTGTTCGAGAAGAAGAAGGACGAAACCCATGGCTAAGATCCTCCCGGGCTGCCAGGTGAAACTGGCCTTCCGCCTCACGCTCCCGGACGGCACCGAGATCGACGCGGCCAGCGAGGACGCCCCGCTGGAACTGCTGGTGGGCGATGGCACCATCAGCCCGGGGCTGGAGTTCGCCTTCCAGGGCATGCAGGCCGGCGAGAAGGGGCGCTTCGAGATCGCTCCAGGCACCGCCTTTCCCCTGCCCGATCCGGACAAGGTCTTTGTCCTGCCGCCGGAGGATCTCGGCGCCGATTTCGTGCCTGAGCTGGGCCAGTTCATCGAGTTCGAGCTGCCAAGCGGCGAGACCACGGCAGGCCGGGTGCTGGACCTGACCGAGGAGGGCCTGAAGGTGGACTTCAACCATCCCCTCGCCGGTTTTCCCCTCATCTTCGAGGTGCATATCCTCGACGTGCAGTGCTAAGTTCCCGCCATGACCAGCCATCCCCTCATCCAGCTCGCCAACCCGCGCGGCTTCTGCGCCGGGGTCGACCGCGCGATCGAGATCGTCGAGCGCGCGCTGGATATGTTCGGCGCGCCGATCTACGTGCGCCACGAGATCGTCCACAATCGCTACATCGTCGAGGGGCTGAAGGCCAAGGGGGCGATCTTCATCGAGGAGCTGGCCGAGGTGCCGGACGGCGCCACGTTGATCTTCAGCGCGCACGGTGTCTCCCGCGCCATCCAGGAGGAGGCGGCCGCACGCGGCCTGCAGGTGTTCGACGCCACCTGCCCGCTGGTGACCAAGGTGCACATCGAGGTGGCCCGCCTGGCCCGTCAGGGGCGCGACGTGGTCCTGATCGGCCACGCCGGCCACCCCGAGGTCGAGGGCACCATGGGCCACTACGACCGCGCGTTCGGCGGCCAGATCCACCTGGTCGAGTCGATCGAGGACGTGGCGCGCATGGAGGTGCGCGACCCCGCCAACCTCGCCTACTCAACCCAGACCACCCTCTCGCTGGACGAGACCCGAACCATCGTCGAGGCCCTGCGCGCGCGCTTCCCCGCGATCCAGGGGCCGCGCAAGGATGACATCTGCTACGCCACCCAGAATCGCCAGGACGCGGTGAAGCGGCTGGCGTCGGCATGCGACCTGCTGCTGGTGGTGGGAAGCAAAACCAGCTCCAACTCGAACCGCCTGCGCGAGATCGGCGAGCAGATGGGCGTGCCGAGCTTCCTGATCGATGGTCCGGAGGACATCCAGGCGGACTGGCTGGCCGGCAAGATGCGCATCGGCCTGACCGCCGGCGCCTCCGCCCCCGAGGTGCTGGTGCAGCGCGTCATCGCCCACCTGAAGTCCTGCTGCGGCGCAAGCCTCGAACGCGAGGACGAGGGTGTGCGCGAGGACGTGGTCTTCCCGCTGCCGCGCGAGCTGCGCCGTCCTGTCTGACCCGTCCGCCCCGACGGGTGGCGATCACATGAACATGAAAAAGGCCGGCAGTGTCACCACTGCCGGCCTTCCGGTCATAGAGGCCATCCCTGCCCGCGCCCTCCGGGCGCGCATCCCATTGGTTCTGCATCCCAGCGCGCCATCCAGGCATCCTGTGCACATCCTGATGCGGTGAAACCTCCAGGTTTCATGTCTCTCCGGCCTCCTGGCCCGTGCCATCCTACAGCCTCAGGCTGCTGCGCGCTCCCGCCTCCACTCGTTCACGCGCTCTTGCACGGAACTCATCCTACGCCTGGGGAAATGACAAAACCATCAGAAAATTCCAAGAAGTTCCATATTTTTTTCGCCTATTCCATAGAATGTTTTTATCCTAGATCGATCCCTCATGCGGGACCACGGAATCCCGCGAAGGCATCCAGCGCCCCCTGGCGGCTCGCAGCAAGGTCGATGACCGGGCGGGGATAGTCCATCCCAAGGGTGATGCCCGCGGCGCGCAACACCTGGGCCGGGGCCTCCCACGGGCGATGCAGCCACCGCCCGGGCAGGCGCGCGAGCTCCGGCACCCAGCGCCGCACGTAATCGCCCTCGCCATCGAAGCGCTCGCCCTGCAGCACCGGATTGAAGATGCGGAAATAGGGCGCGGCATCGGCGCCGCAGCCCGCCGTCCACTGCCAGCCGAACACATTGTTGGCGAGGTCCGCGTCGACCAGCGTGTCCCAGAACCAGCGCTCTCCCTGCTGCCAGCCGATCTGCATGTTCTTGGTCAGCAACGAGGCCACGATCATGCGCACGCGGTTGTGCATCCACCCCGTCTGCCACAGCTCGCGCATGCCGGCGTCGACCAGCGGGATGCCCGTCTGGCCCCGCGTCCACGCCTGCCACAGGCGTGGCTCGGCCTCGTGCCGGTGGAAGAACCCTTCCCAGCGCGGATTCATCGGCCGGTCGACGGTGTGCGGGAAGTGGAACAGGATGTGGTGGGCGAATTCCCGCCAGCCGAGCTCGCTGAAGAAGCGGCTGCCATCGGCATCCGGATCGCCCTGTTGTGCCTCCAGCACCGCGCGCACCACCTGGCGCGGCCCAAGCTCGCCGAAGTGCAGGTGCGGCGAGAGGCGCGAGGTGCCCGCATGGCCGGGACGATCCCGGGCGGCCGAATAACCGGCGAGGCCGTCGCCGATGAACTGCCGCAAACGCCGCCACGCCCCCTCCTCGCCCGGGGTCCAGTGGTCATGGAAGCCGGCATCCCACGGGATGTCCGGCAGCAGGCGGAGGGCTTGCAGCGGTTCGCTTGCCAGGCCTCGCGGCACGGGGAGCAACACGGAGGGCGGTGCGATCGGGTCCGCCCGGTCGAGGCCATGCCCCTGACAGGCCTTCCAGTAGGGGGTGAAGATGCGGTAGGGCTTCCCTTCGCGGGTCAGGACCTCCCATGGCTCGCACAGCAGGCTGCCATTGAAACTCTCCGCCCGCAGCCCCATCCCGCGCAGTACGGCCTTGACCGCCTGGTCGCGCGCGATCTGCGCGGGGGCGTACTGGCGGCTCCAGAACACGGCCTCCGCTCCTGTTGCGGCGATCACTTCCCTCAATGCCGCCTGGGCACTGGCGGCGCTGCGCACGACCAGGCGCGACCCCAAGGCGCGCAACTGCCCATCCAGCGCCGCGAGGCTGTGGTGCAGCCACCAGCGCGCGGCCGCCCCCGGCGCGGCCGCACCCTCCTCGTCCGGGGCATGGATATACAGCGGGATGACAGGGCCGTGCAGAAGGGCCGCGGCGAGCGCCGGGTTGTCGGCCAATCTCAGGTCGCGACGGATCCACCAGATGGCGGTCATTTCACGTTCCGGCCACCATCCACCGGCAGGGTCACGCCGGTGATGAAGGGATTGTCGAGCAGGCAGCGGATCGCCTGCCACACCACCACCGGTCCGGGTTCGTAGCCGAGTGCGGAGCGTGCGAGGCGGTCGCGCCGGTACTCCTCGCTGTCGCCCTCGTTGAACAGGATCAACCCGGGCGCGAGGCTGTTCACCTTGATGCGCGGGGCGAAGCGGGCGGCGAAGGAGCGGGTCAGGCTGTCCAGCGCAGCCTTGCTGGCCACATAGGCGGCGCGCGCAGCGCTGCCCTTGTGCACGGTGGTGTCGGTGATGTGGATGATGTCGGCGAAACGCGCCGAGCTCGCACGCAGCAAATCCTCACAGGCTAGATTGATGCGGTAAGGCGCCCGCACATGCAGGTTCATCAGCACATCGAAGCTCGCCGGGTCCCGGGCGAGATCCTCGTCGGTGAGCCAGAGCGAGGCGTTGTGGATGATGGCGCGCAGGCTGGCGGCCTGCTGCCGGATGCCATGGATGCAGGCCTCGATGCCCTCCGGGGTCGACAAATCGGCCCGGATGGCGCGCGCGCCGCGCTCGCGCAGGCGGTCGATGGATGGGCGCTCGGCCCGGTAGGTGACGATCAGCGGCCTGCCCTCGTCGAGCAGGCGCTCGGCGTGGTACAGCCCCAGGCGTTGGCCCGCCCCCGTCAGCAGGATAGCGTCGTGCAGCGGTTCGATGGTGGGCTCAAGGTTCGGCATGGATTTCCTGTCATACCCCGCCCGATCAAGCCTGGCGGGTCAGCGTTCGGCGACGATGATCGCGCGGCGCGGCGCGGGATACCCTTCCACCGTGCGGGCCGGATCGAGCGGGTCGAGGAAGTCGGCCAGCGACTGGAACTGCATCCAGACGGTCCGGCGCTGCTCGGCGGTGGTCGTCACGCCCTCGTCCACGATCCTGGCGCCGCGGAAACCGGCCGCCTCCACCCAGCCGCGCAGGGTGGCCGCCGACGGCACCGCCCACACGTTGCGCATCATGGCGTAGCGCCCAGACCCGGTCTCTGCAGGATACAGGCAGTCGCCTTCCACGCCCTCGATCACCAGCCCTTCCAGCACCAACTGGCCGCCCGGGCGCAGGCACTCGGCGAGTTGGGCAAGATGCTCCAGCGGATCACGCCGATGGTAGATCACGCCCATCGAGAATACCGTATCGAACACCGGCAGGCGCTGGGGAAGACCCTCGAGGGTGAAGGGGAGGACGTGCGCGTGGCTCGTTCCTGACAGCGCGCGCAGCAGGGCGAACTGGGCGGTGAATAGGACCGAGGGGTCGATGCCGATGGCGAGCCTGGCCCCCGCCCCGCGCATGCGCAGCAGGTGGTAGCCGCTGCCACATCCCACGTCCAGCACATCGCGCCCGGCGAGCGGGGCAAGGTGAGGCGCCACGCGCGCCCACTTCCAGTCCGAGCGCCATTCGGTGTCGACGTGGATGCCGAACACGTCGAACGGCCCCTTGCGCCAGGGCATCAGCCCGCGCAGGGCCTGCTCCAGCTGCGCCCGCGTCACGGCATCCACTTCATCCTCCGCACCGATCAGGATCGCGTCTCGCGCAAGATCGACATGCGTGGCGCGCAGCGGCGGGCAGGCGTCCAGGGCCGCCTGGAAGCGGGGCAGGTTGCCGTTGCGCGCAGGATCAAGCTGCACATCCAGCGCAGAAGGCAGCCAGTTGAGCCAGGCTTCGAGCGGATGGCCCGCAAGCTCCTGGCGCAGGGCCGGCAGGTCGACCATCATCATGTGCTTCACGCCATGGCCAAGAGGGATACGAAGCGGGTGTGCTGCAGCCATGTTTCACATGAAACGAACCCCGCCTCGCGCAGGCGGGCGCGGTGCGCCTCCAGGGTCTCCGGCACCAGCACGTTCTCGAGCGCCTGGCGCTTCTGCGCGATCTCCAGCTCCGAATAGCCCTGCGCGCGCTTGAAGTCGTGGTGCAGCTCGGTGATCAGGTGCTCCATGCGCTCATCCTCGAAGGCGATCTTCTCTGACAGCAGCAGCACACCGCCGGGCCGCAGGCCGGCGCGGATGCGGCGCAGCAGTTCAAGTCGGCGCTCCAAGGGGATGAACTGGAGGGTGAAATTGAGCAGAACGAGCGAGGCGTTTTCGATCGGGACATCGAGAACGTCGGCCTGCACCAGCTCGACCGGCACCTCCGAGCGAAAGCTGCCGAGCCATTCGCCCGCACGCCGGATCATCGCCTCCGAGGTATCGACGGCGATGATCCGGCACCCGTCCACCTTTACCCCGCGGCGAACCGCCTGCGTTCCGGCGCCGAGCGAGCAGCCGAGGTCGTAGACCACGGAACCCGGCTGCACCACGCGCGCCGCGAGCCAGGGCAGGGCCTGCAGGATCAGTTCGTAGCCAGGCACCGAGCGCCGGATCATGTCCGGGAAGACCGCGGCGACCTGCTCGTCGAAGGCGAACGGCTCGACCCGCGCATGCGGATCGGCATAGATCCGGTCGCGGGTCATGCCACTTCCAGCCTCGTCTTCCACCACTCGAGTACCGCCTCGCGATCACCGCGAAAGACGACGCGGTCGAGCTTCTTGCTGATCTGGTAGTCGTACATCGGGTCGTAGTATTCGACCAGCAGACGGCGCACGAACTCCCGCATGCCTGCGTCGTCACCCGCGCGGAAGGCCGTCAGGGCTTCCTCGAGCAGATCGGTCAGCTGCCGGTGGCGCAAGCCCCCCAGCCGCCGCTGGATGCGGGCGAGGCTGGCGCGTACCTGCTCGGCGTAAAGCGCGAAGCCTTCCTCCTCCCCATGGAGCCTGCGGAATTCTGCCAGGCTATCGAGCACGTAGTCCTTGAACGACTGCGCCTCGCGCGTCTCGAGCGACTCCTCCAGCAGGACCAGCGGCGAGGTCTGCATGGCGGCGTGCAGGGCCTGCGGCACCTCGCGACTGCCGATGGCCCGCCCCTCGTCCTCCACCAGCACCGGCATGTTTCCCGTGAAACGCAGCAGCCGGATGGCAACCGCGTTGTCGATGTTGATCTGGCTCGGCTGCGGGGTGGCATGGCGCCCGAAGGCTGAGCCGCGATGATGCGCAATACCCTCAAGATCGATGCTGTTATCGATCATTTGCAGCAGATCGGTCTTTCCTGAGCCGGTCCGTCCGCCC
>FWPV01003696.1_pt1 | contig 25734 bp, 21 predicted proteins | sample 2228371 | NCBI WGS metagenome assembly FWPV01 (sample SAMEA103939776, study PRJEB20133) | metagenome | reverse complement strand
GTCACCCACTCACCCCGTCCCCTCCTCCCCCACCCGCCCTCTCACCTACACGATCGCCTTGCCCATCGCCAATGCAGCCCCTTCGACGTCCTATCGCGCGCCCAACCCGCTGCACCAATACATTCCCTATGCCCTGTTGTTAATCTGCATCGTCGGCCTTGCGCTGCTCAAACGGAAACGGGAATGACATGCGTCATCTTCTGCGTGTGCTCATCTATGCGCTGACGACTGCTACCGGCTTGCTGGCCTTTGCCTACCCTATCCTCATGACGGGGCGGACGACGAACACGCCTTTGCTGTTGGCCTTTGTGGTAGGATCGAGCTTTGTCGCGCTGCTGCTCGAAGTGCAAGACGAAGCGATCGGTGCCAAGCTTATCGCACTGCTGGGTATCCTCACCGCCTTGAATGCGGCCTTGCGCTTTGCCGAAGTGGCCATCCCCGGGCCGGGTGGCTTCAGTCCGGTTTTCTTTCTCATTATCTTGACAGGGTATGTCTACGGCGGACGCTTTGGTTTCTTGCTCGGCGCGTTGACCCTGCTCGTTTCGGCGCTGATCACCGGGGGCGTAGGGCCGTGGTTGCCCTATCAGATGCTCACCGCCGGCTGGGTGGGGCTTTCCGCGCCGTTGCTGCGCCCGTTGGCGCGTGGGCTGCGCCTCGAAGGCCACCGCGCCGAAGTTGCGCTTTTGGCGATTTTTGGCCTGGCGTGGGGATTGCTCTACGGGGTGTTGATGAACCTCTCGTCCTGGACCTTTCTCACCAATATGGGGGTGCAGGGAACAACGTTCGGCGAGACGGTGCAACGGTATGCTGTCTTTTATGTGACAACTTCGCTGTGGTGGGACCTGGCGCGCGGACTCGGCAATGTCGTGCTGATCGTTGCGTTGGGGACGCCGACGTTGCGCGCGTTGCGTCGTTTCTATCAGCGCTTCACTTTCATCTATCAGCCCCAAGCCCTGTAAAAGATGATGCTTCACGCGGTTGCCTGGTTCATCTGGTTGCTCGCCGCTCTCATCGGTGTCTCGATGACCCGTAATCCCCTGTATCTCACGCTGGCCATCGCGACCTTTATGGTCACCGTAGCGGTCATCCGCCGCCCCGATGAAACAACTGTGGCCCCGCTCACACCGGCACGTTTTGCGCTCTATGTTGTTCCGCTGGCGGCGCTTCTCAATGCGCTGCTCTCGCGCGTGGGCGATACCGTCCTGCTGACCATTCCGCGCCCCTGGCCTCTCCTCGGCGGGCCCCTCACGGCGGAAGCTGTGGTTTACGGCGCGCTCAACGGCCTGCAATTGACGGCATTGTTCACCGCGTTTATCGTGCTCAACCTCGCCGTCCCCATCCGTGACCTTATCCGCCTCATCCCCCGCGCTTTTTACCCGGTGGCCGTGGTCATTTCGATCGCCGTGACGTTCATACCGACCACCTTGCGGCAGATACAGCAAATCCGAGAGGCACAGGCCATCCGTGGACATCGGATACGGCGATTAAGCGATTGGCTGCCGCTGTTTATGCCGCTGCTTGTCGGCGGATTGGAGCGCGCCCTGCAATTGGCAGAAGCCATGGCCGCACGCGGCTTTATCGGCGAAAACGGCGCATCACCCAAAAGCCACGCGCAGCTTGTCTCCGGCATGGGATTGCTCGGCATCCTGAGCGGCGGATTGCTCACCGCATGGCGTCCTACCCTGTGGGGACCGCTACTCATGGGGGTCGGCGCAGTGGCGATGATCGGGGCACTCCGCTTAGCCGGACGGCATGTCCCCCACACGACCTATCGTCGTGTGGTATGGGGCTATCGAGAGTGGTTGGTGGCCGGCAGTGCGTTGGCCGCCTTAGCGGCGTTTCTGGGATGGGGAACGCCGACCCGCACTTACAATCCCTATCCCACCCTAACCTGGCCGGCCTTCGATCCGTTGGCGGGGATGGCATGGCTGGGCTTTTTGATGCCGACGCTCGTTGGGCATGCGACCGATGATCCACTTTGACCATGTGACGTACACCTATCCCGATACGGCGCGGCCGGCGCTGAATGAGGTGAGTTTCACCATCCCCGCCGGCGCATTCACTCTGCTCGTCGGCGCTTCCGGCGCCGGCAAATCCACGGTACTGCGCTGCCTCAACGGACTGGTGCCGCATTTCAACGGTGGCACGCTGCGCGGGCACATCCGGGTCAACGGTCTCGACCCTGTCGTGGCCACCCCCAAAACGATGAGCCGCGTCGTCGGTTTTGTTTTTCAGGATCCCGAGACCCAATTCGTTATGGATCGCGTGGAAGACGAAATCGCCTTTGCCCTGGAAAACGCGGCCCTGCCCCTGGCGGAAATGCGCGCACGGGTCGCCGAGGTACTCGAACTGCTCCACCTGACCCCCTTGCGCCGCCGCAGGCTCGACACCCTTTCCGGCGGTGAAAAACAGCGCGTTGCCCTGGCCTCGGTGTTGGCGTTGCGCCCGCGCATCCTGGCGCTCGACGAACCCACCTCACAGCTCGATCCACAATCGGCGGCAGAATTGCTGGATGTCCTTGTCCGGCTGAACAAAGAACTGGGACTGACGATCGTGTTGGCGGAACACCGCCTGGAGCGCATTCTGCCTTTTGTGGATCAGTCTATCTATCTGCCCGACAACGGCGCGCCTGGGATCGCCGGCTCACCCCGCGACGTTTTGCCGCACATCCCCTTGCTGCCGCCCTTGCAGGCCCTCGCCCGGGCGCTCCATTGGTCGCCGCTGCCGCTTACAGTAGAAGAAGGTCGGCATTTTGCCGAAGATGCCTCAACGGATTTAACGGATAGAACGGATTTCTTTGATCCGTTGAAATCCGTTCAGTCCGTTGAGAGAACGCCGATTGTCGAAGCGTGCGGGCTGGAAGTGGCTTACGACTCAACGATGGCGCTGCGTGGCGTGGAAGTGGCGCTTTATCCGGGAGAAATCGTCGCCCTGTTGGGCCGCAACGGTGCCGGGAAGACGACACTGCTCAAGTGCCTCGTTGGACTTTTGCTCCCGCGTCGGGGGGAGGTGTTTGTGGAAGGACGCCCTATCGCCAAAGATGAGGTCGCCGACGTGTGCCGTCGGTTGGGCTACCTGCCGCAGGACCCCAACGCCCTGCTCTTTGCCGATACGGTGTTGGAGGAACTCCATATCACGCTGCGTAACCACGGTATCGCCGTTGCGGCTGCGCCCATCGCGCCGGAGACGCTGCTCGAACGTCTTGGACTGACAGACAAGGCGTACTGCTATCCCCGTGATTTGAGCGTCGGTGAACGGCAGCGGGTGGCGTTGGGGGCGATCATGATCACACAGCCCCGTGCGCTCTTGCTGGATGAACCTACACGTGGGCTGGATTATCAGGCCAAAGCGCAATTGCTCGACCTTCTGCGCGCCTGGCGTGCGGAGGGCCTGGCGATTTTGCTCGTCACGCATGATGTCGAGTTAGTCGCCGAGGCGGCCGACCGCACGCTGGTGATGGACAACGGGCGCATTGTCGCACAAGGACGTCCCGCCGACGTGCTGCGTGCCTCGCCAACGTTCATGCCGCAGATCGCGCGCCTGTTCCCAGAGCGCGACTGGCTCACGGTGGCGGATGCGTTTTACGGTTTGTCCTGCGCTTCGAGGCCGTCCGCGTAAAATACTTCGCCGTGGTTGGGGATTTTACGCTGGGAACGCAAGTCCAGAGCATAATCCGGCCCCGGCCAAATCTGCCCTTCGGTCGAATAGGCGCCTACCGTAGGCCAGTAACCGGGCAATTCCTCGGCGGCAAACACAATGCGGGTGATGGCCTTGGGGCCTTTATATCCGTACTTTGAGGGGACAATCAACCGCAAGGGCGCGCCATATTCGGGCAAGAGCAACGCCCCGTTCATCCGATAGGCAAGGAGCACCCGGTCAAGCAAGAACTCGCCCAGCGATAGCGATTCATAGTAGCCATCGGCGGAATGAAAATGCACCCATGTGGCCTCTGCGTAAGGTTTGACCCTATCCACCAGGGTCTGAGGGGCGAAACCTTCCCACTTCGCGGCGAACGACCATCCTTCGACGCACACCATCCGCGATGTCTGGGTGATCAACGGGAGGGTCTGCATCTCGGCGAAGCTGAGTCGCATGGGCGCCTGCACCAAGCCACCTACCTCCAGCGTCCATTGAACAGGATCAACCGGCTCAAAGGTCCTATAATAGCGGATATAGGCCCCCTTGCGGTTCTCGTTGCGCAGCAGACGCGGCAACGGTCTAGGGGTCGGTGTGGAAGTGGCCATTTCGGTTGGTGGCGAGACCGACGTGGAAGAGGGGGAAGGCGCCACAGCTGACGGACGGCCGGGCAAACAGCGGCTCAACACCCCCAAGGCGGTGGCACCTGCCAACCAACGTAAAAAATCACGGCGTCGCAATCGAGACATTTTTCAAAAAAGGCGGGTGAATGAGCGCCTACGCAATTTTAACAACCTTCAACGCCAGGTCTGCCGTGGTCAACGGCTGGACCTTGAGCTTGGCTTCGGTCAAACGGCCTTCTTCATCTACGGCAAAGTGACTGCGGATGATGCCTTCCTGTAGCTTGCCATAGACATTTTTGGTGCCCCATGCCCCATAAGCCTCGGCCACCCGATGTTCGGGATCGGAGAGCAGAATAAAGGGCAGCGCGTACTTCTCACGGAACTTCACCAAATCCTCCGGCAGGTCAGGGCTGATGCCGATGACGACTGCATTTTCCGCTTCGATCTGGGGATAAACGTCCCGCACGGCGCAGGCTTGTTGAGTACAGCCCGGCGTATCGGCCTTGGGGTAGAAATAGAGCACGACCTTCCGTCCGCGGAAATCGGAAAGACGTATCTCTTGGTTGGTATCCGAAAGTAGAACAAAGTCTGGCGCTAATTCATTGACTGTAACCATAGAACACTCCTTTCAGGGTAGCTGATCAGTCTGGTAGTTGATAGTCTTTTTCATTCAATCGCCGGTGATGAGCCGGGTGATGATAAATTCTTGTTTTTAATATTTTATTCTACTTTATATATTATAATACAGAAGTCTCATAAAGTCAATAGTGATTATGCAGGTGACGTTATCGCGCATTCTTATAGTGAAGGGCTTCGCTTTCGCCACCAAGACAGCAAAGTGCCGCTATAAACTCGTCCAAGAGCATCCGGTTATTCAGTTTAGACAGCTCTGCCTGTTCATCAATGATGCTTTTGATCTTCGAGTCTCTCATGGCCTTTGCGGTAGAAAAATGGCCGGTCCGAAAAAATCACATTCCGATTTGGCTACAGTCAATTCCGTGTATAATACCTCTTTGGTGTAGATGTTCTTTCGACCCTGGATGTGAATCCCATGACCGATGGAAAGGTATGATGATTCAGACTAAACACGTTTCCGGCATATCGGCTTTCTTTCCCGCCCACAACGATGGTGGCACAATCTGAAACGGATTGATATCGGTGACTTTTATGGAGACTATACCAAAATTTATACTCACCTCGGCTGGAAGCCACGCATTGCTTTGCAGGAAGGGTTGGAACGCACACTCGCCTTTTACCGGCGTTATCATACACATTACTGGTGAACGAGGATGAATATTCCCCCTTTCGACTTGACACGTCAGTACCAAAATATTGGTGGGGAAGTTGTTACAGCAATCACCGAGGTCCTACAACGCGGGCGCTTCATTCTCGGTGACGAGGTTGCAGTCTTTGAGCAGGAATTCGCCGCTATGTGCGGCGTACCGTATGCCGTCGGTGTGGGATCGGGGACAGAAGCTTTACATCTGGCGTTGGCGGCATGCGGCATCGGCCCCGGTGACGAGGTCATCACGGTGGCGCACACGGCCATCGCTACCGTGGCCGCCATCGAGATGTGCGGCGCGCGGCCGGTTCTGGTGGATATAGATCCCTTGCATTACACCCTCGATCCGGCTCACCTGGAAGCCGCCATCACGCCACGGGTGAAAGCGATCGTCCCCGTGCATCTTTACGGTTGCCCTGCCGATCTACTCCCCATCGCGGAGACGGCACAACGGCACAATTTGTGGCTGATCGAAGACTGTGCACAGGCGCATGGCGCACGCTATCGTGGACGGCCGGTAGGAAGTTGGGGACATCTCGCGGCGTTTAGCTTTTACCCGACCAAAAATCTCGGCGCCTATGGCGATGGCGGCGCCGTGCTCACCCGCGATCCGGCATTAGCAGAACGGGTGAGATTGCTGCGTGAATACGGCTGGGCCGAACGTTATGTCAGCCACCTAAAGGGATGGAACAGTCGTTTAGACGAAATCCAGGCAGCGATTTTGCGGGTCAAACTGCGTTATCTTGAAGCCTGGAACACCCGTCGGCGAGCTTTGGCCCAACGTTATACCGAGCAGTTGCGTGGCTTGGCGGAATTGCATTTACCCACCGAACCGGCAGAGGTATATCACGTCTATCATCTTTACGTGATTGCTACACCATGCCGGGATGCTCTCCAAGCCTTCTTACGGGCGTGCGGCATCGGTACGCTCATTCATTATCCCGTCCCGATCCATCGCCAGCCGGCCTATACCGACTTAGGCTACGCCGCCGGTGCGCTGCCGGTGACCGAAACGGCTGCCGCCACCGTCCTTTCTCTCCCTATGTACCCCGAACTGCGCGAGGAGGAAGTGGATCGGATAAGCGAGGCCATCATCGCTTTTCTGCGCCGGGGAGCAGGGAAGTGAATCCTTTCAGCCTGTATAATAGCCCCGCCGGGCCGGCTGTTCTCTGTCAGCATAGTGAACAGAGTTCTTTCCTCTTTGGTCCGCACAATCTGCCGACAAGTTCTCTCCTGTTACACAGATCGAACCCTTTCGCCTCCAGAGAGGGCTGAGGAAATCAAATGCCAAGCCGCCGGCCTTTACTGTGCACCGTGATCCTGCTCTTGATCCTCTATTCTCTGTTGACCCTGGGGGCGCGTGAAAATTCTTTCACCTCAGATGAATCGGCACATATTGCCGTTGGCTATTCTATGCTTGCGCGCGGACCGGCCGCATTTTGGTTGATTCCACGCTATGGCCATCCACCTATGCTGAATATCCTTGAGGCTGCCCTGCTGTATCTGGCGGAGCCCCACATCCCTTTGGAGCACTTGGCCGGTTGGGGCTCCGGCACCATCAATTATTTTGCGGCTTTTGCAGAGTATATGAAACCGGTCGAGCGCACAGAGTTGACGGCGCGGATGCCCATCATCTTGCTTACCGTGTTGTTTGGGGCGCTGGTTTTTCGGTGGGGCAAGGCCCTGTGGGGGCCCAGAGCCGGCGTGCTGGCGCTGCTTGTCCTTGTTTTTGATCCCCTGCTGTTAGCTCATGGCCGGCTGGCAACTACAGATGTCGGTACCGTGTTGTGTGGATCGGCTGCTCTCTATCTGACCTGGCGTTGGATGGAACGGCCTCGCTGGTTGCTTGTCGGCGCCGTCGGGGGGGGGGTACTTGGCTTGACGATGCTCACCAAAATATCCGGCTTGTTTTGGACAATACCTTAAAATCCTTTGTGATTTTTGCAGTGAAGTTAGTAATGATTTCACTGCAAAAACCACCACGGCCACCAAGGAACTAACAGCTAGACGACTATTTTCGCGTAACTCCTGTTTATCTCAAGACAACACAAGGTAGGTAGAAAATGACGGCAATAACGAAGGATTTACCCAACGGCAGCGGACAAAAACTCAGTAGGCATTACCTTATTTATCTGATCGTTTTCATGGGACTGGTGGCAGTGCTCGACCAATATATCTCGACGATCAAAACCACCGCCATTCCGTATATCATCGCAGAATACGGCATCTCGGCAGAAAGTTTTTCGTGGTATGAGGCTCTCTATCTGGCCTCGACATTCCTCATCTTCTTGCTCAACGGTCTCAACGACATTATCGGACGTAAGTTGTCCATCCTCATCCTGATTCTGTTGATGGGGCTGTCAACGCTCGGCATCGTGCTTTTTACCCCTTCGTTGCATCTCTTTATGGTGCTCTACACCATCGCCATGTTTACGACGGTCTCCAATATGTGGTCTATTCCGGTGAGCGAAGAATCCCCCGCCGAGAACCGGGCCAAATATGTGGCCATCGTCTACGTTATCGGCCTGGTTCCTCTCCAAGCCCTTCTCCCCCCTTTGTTGATGAATGTTCTGAAGCTGAGCTGGAAGTGGATGTACGGCGTGGTGTTCATCATGATGCTCCCCACGTTGGTCCTGTGGTTTTTCATGCGCGAGACCCAACGTTATGCCATTGTCAAGGCGGAACGGCGGGCGGGAATCCGTAAGAACCATTTGTTCGGCATAGGCGTCATCAACCGCCATGATATTCGCTACATCGTCATCGCGGCCTCTATCTGGCTGTGCTGGCTGGTCTACCAGTTCCTTTATTTCTGGGCCGGCTATTACTTTATGACCCTTCACGGTTACAGTTTAGGACAATGGTCAACGGTTTTACTGGCCTCCCTGGTGATGGCAATTGTCGGTGGAGTGAGCGCCGGCGCGATTATGGATCGCATCGGACGGACGCCGGCCTTTATCGGTGGCTGTATCGGTTTGGCCCTCACCCTCATCGTCCTGGGCTTGGGTCGTGGTTGGCTGTTGCCGGTTGCGGCAGCCATCTCTGGCTTCTTCACTTCATTCACCTACACATGGATTGTCGTTTACGTCCCGGAAGTCTTCCCCACCGAACGACGCGGCGCATGTATAGGATGGACGACCACCATCGCGCGGATCTCTTATATCGTCGGGCCGGCACTGGCTGCGATTTTGCTCAAGGCTTTTCCCACGATGGTATGGTTCTGGGTGGTTGCTGCCGCGGTTATGTTGATTCCGATTGCCATCATCCGCTTCGCCAACCCGTATGAGACCAAAACGCGCGAGCTGGAAGAAATCGAGCAGAAACGTTGACCAGGCCGCATTGTAACAGGCATAAGGCGTAACGGTTCAGCGGTCGAATACATCGGCCGGTGATGCCGTCCATCCCAGTACCGCCAGAGCCGCCGGCACCATATCCGCGACACCGGCGCGTCGGTTGCCCTCGGCTGTGCAGCGCGTCTCAACGACCCCGCCGATTACGTCCCGCAACCAGGCGATGCTCGCTGGATCTCCACCGGGATAGCCAAAGGTGAGCACCGCCTCCGATTCACCGGCCAGCAAGCCGCCGTGGACGCCGCGCATCGGCGCGCCGAAATAGTAGCCTTCGCGTCCCCTGGCGATCAGCAGTAAGTCCCCGCTGACCTCCGTGGCCACCAGTCGCAGCCGATTGACCGCATCCACGTATCCTAGCTCGGGGTGCCTCTGCACGTAGTCGCCCAACGGCTGGGTCTGCCCTGCGCCAAGATAAACTTGATATGCCGCTTGCCAACCCTCGCGCTCTACATTGCGGACCAGAATCGTGTCCAGTGTGGCGTAAAGCTCTTCGGCGTAACGTCCCTGGGTATTCATCACATGGAAGGCTTCGGCCACCGGTAACACATCTGCTTCATAGCGGGGACGGTCGGCCCAGCGTCCATCGCGCCGTTGGAGGTAGACATGCGCCAGCCCGCCGTTCAGGCCCATCACCGCATCACAGTGCGGGTCTTCGCCGGGGATGTCGTGGACATCCAGCCCCAAGGCTTTGAAGACGTGCACCAGCTCCAGATCGAAGGGGAAGCCCAGCCGCAAGGAGTGACGGTCATCGGGCACGGCGTCTATCTGGCCATGGTCGCTCACCAGGACAAAAAGTGTGCTATCGAGCCGGCGATAGCGCGCCAGTGTGTCCAACAGCAGGCCGATTTGCGGATCAATGACTGTACGTAAATAGTCTGTCTGGCTACTCGGCCCGTACAGATGGCTGTGATGGTCGAGTCCCATAAAGTACGCCAGCAACACATCAGGTCGGTGACCCTGCTCCAGGTAGCGCGTAAGCTGCCTGAGCATACCGCCATCATACCGGCCGGCTTCCATTCCCAAAGCACCGTGGCCCTTGGTAAAACGCGCTATATCGAGCACGTTAGGCGGTTGCCAGAGCGTCGCACCGCGCGCGTACATGTGATAAAAAACCGCCGAGGTCAAGCCGCGCGCCGCGCTTAGCTCGTAAAGCGTTGGCGTTGCACGGTTAAGAAAGCGGGAGGCCAACCCATCGGCGAAGACATTGACGGCGTCATCCACGGCCAGCGTATCGCCCACATCGAAACCAAAATGCCGCGGACGCCCGTTCGAGATGCGCCCAAAGCGGTCGAAGCTCTCATTACCGGGGATGCCATGTTCACGGGGATGGCGTCCCGTCACAATGCTGGCCTGGGCCGTAAAGGTGATGGATGGCGCCGTGCTTACGGCCTCGATGTGACAGGCGTTTGCGCTCTCACGGTCCCCCACGATCCGCGCGATATGGGGAACTTCACCGTTCTCCAAGGCCCGCAGAAAGACATCACGCCTCAAACCGTCAATGTCAATGATCACGAGGGAAGTGGGGCGTTTTAAGGGTATAGGCTCTGTTTTCAACTGTAACGGCATGGTCACCCTCTTGAGATGATTCGATTTTCTTGTAGTGTACCCGATTTACCCATTCCGCAAAATGGTCGGCGGATGGATGTTCTCTGGCTCGAAGGAGGGTAACCGCCTCGATGGGACGGCGTCGTTCATCAAAATTCTGCCCCAGAGAGCACCTAGAGTTTTTTCTTTGTGCCCTCGCTGGCTATTTTCAGAGGCGAAAATGAGCCTTCTCTACCTCCAGGAAAGAGTCGCCCCTTTTCTAATACCTCCCGTGTGTTCGCTCTCTCTCTTTTTTAGGGTATAATACTCTTTCGGAAACCCGCATGTTTCCCGACTGTAACGGCTCAGCCCGCGGTCCATGCTTGGATCAATATTCTCGAAATGCTGCTAGCTGCCGATAAGCCGAGCCGTTACGTTGATCTTCTGCCACGCATGCTCTGCATTTCACAAACGCACGTGAGAGTCATGACTTGGGTGGCTCAAGAAATGTTATGGCTATAGGGATGGAACGTGATAGAACCATTCCGCAAAGCCAAATCGGTGGAGGATAAAGCTTTTTGAGTACAGAAAACGAGATCGGCATCATCAAGACGGTAGATATTCAACAGCAAATGCGCACCGCGTACCTCGATTACGCGATGAGCGTGATTGTGGCGCGGGCGTTGCCCGATGCGCGCGATGGCCTCAAGCCCGTGCAACGGCGCATCCTCTATGCAATGTACGATATGGGTGTGCGCCCGACGGCGCCCCATAAAAAATCCGCCCGTATCGTCGGTGAAGTGCTCGGTAAGTATCACCCACACGGCGATTCCGCCGTTTACGAAGCTATGGCACGGATGGCGCAGGATTTTTCCGTGCGGTACTTGTTGGTGGATGGACAGGGGAACTTTGGTTCTATTGACGGGGATTCACCGGCAGCGATGCGTTATACCGAGGCCCGTCTCTCTCCCATTGCCATGGAGTTGCTCAATGACATCGAAAAAGACACCGTGGCCTGGGTTGATAACTTCGACGGCAGTTTGCAAGAGCCGTCTGTGTTGCCGGCGCGCCTGCCCAACCTGCTCGTCAACGGCGCCTCGGGCATTGCCGTGGGCATGGCGACCAACATTCCTCCCCACAACCTGGGTGAAATTGTGGACGCGCTGGTCTATATTCTCGACCGTTGGGAGCGCCGCGAGGAAATCGGCGTCGAAGAATTGATGGAATTCATCAAGGGACCGGATTTCCCCACCGGCGGGCAAATCCTGGGCCAAGAACCGATCGTCAAAGCGTATGCCACCGGGCGCGGACAAGCCGTGGTGCGCGCCGTGGCCAACATCGAAGAAATGCGGGGCGGACGCTTCCGCATCGTCATCACCGAAATCCCCTATCAACTCAACAAATCCACCCTCCTCGAACGCATCGCGGCCCTCGTTCGGGAGGGCAAGCTGGACGAGATCGGCGACCTGCGCGATGAATCGGACAAGCGTGGGATGAGCATCGTGGTTGAACTCAAGCGCGGCGCACAGCCGCAGAAGGCGCTCAATCGTCTCTATAAGCATACCCCCCTGCAATCCACCTTCGGTATTCAACTGTTGGCGTTGGTGGACGGCGTACCGCGCATTTTGCCGTTGCGGCGGTTGCTCCAAGTCTTTCTCGATCACCGCCTTGAGGTTTTGGTGCGCCGTTCGCAATATGAATTGAACAAGGCCCAGGCCCGCGCGCACATTGTCGAAGGACTGCTCATCGCCCTGGATCACCTGGATGCCATTGTCAAAACCATCCGCGAATCGCCGGACGTGGACACCGCCCGTCAACGCCTGATGAGCAACTTTGGGCTGACGGAGATCCAGGCGCAGGCGATCCTCGATATGCAATTGCGCCGCCTTACCGGCCTGGAGCGGCAAAAACTCGAGGAGGAATATGCCGAGCTGCTCAAGACGATTTCCTACCTCGAAGGGCTGCTGGCTTCTCCCCTGCAGCAACGGCAGGTCATCCGCCAAGACCTGCTTGAGCTGCGCGAGCGCTATGGCGATCCGCGCCGCACCGCCATCCGCCCCTACGCAGAAGCGGCTATCGAGGAGGAAGACCTGGTCGAGGAAGAAAGTGTTTTGATCTCCATCACCCAACGAGGCTACATCAAGCGTATGCCCTGGACGGCCTTCCGCGCCCAGGAACGCGGGGGGCGCGGCGTCATCGGCATGGCGACCGGCGATGAGGACGCGATCACCACGCTGCTTTCGGCGCACAGTCACGACACGATACTTTTCTTCACCGATAAAGGGAAAGTGTATCAGGAAAAGGTGTATCAAATTCCCGACGCCGGGCGCACGGCCAAAGGGGCGCTCATTGCCGGCATTCTCGCCATAGAAGCCGAGGAGCGCGTTACCGCCGTTGTTTCCGTCTCGAGCTTCGACGATGCACGCTACCTTTCCATGATCACCCGCCAAGGGCGCATCAAGCGGGTAGCCCTGGCGGAGTTCAACACCGTCCGTCCCAGCGGTTTGATTGCCATCTCGCTCAATGAAGGCGATGAGCTGGGCTGGGTGCGGCTGACACGCGGGAACGATGAGCTTATCCTGGTGACCGAACAGGGCCTGGGACTGCGCTTTAACGAGCAAGAAGTGCGTCCGATGGGACGCACGGCAGCCGGCGTCATCGCCATACATTTAGAAGATCATGACCGCGTGGCCGTGGCCGAAGTGGTGGAAGCGGATGGCGCGCTCTTTTTGACTTCTCTGAAAGGATACGGACGTTGCACCTCATTAGATGAATTTCGCTCTCAGGGACGCGGCGGAAAAGGCGTCTATGCCTATCGGGTCAACGACAAGACCGGGCCGGTCGTGGATGGGCGTGTGGTTCAAGATGAAGATGAAGTCATGCTCATGTCGGAAAACGGCATTCTCTTGCGTACCCCGGTGGGAAAGATTCCCAAGATGGGGCGCTACACGCGCGGCGTGCAGATGATGCAGTTGAGCAACGGTGACTGTATTGCTACCCTGGCGCGGTTGCCTAGCGGCGGAGAAAACGGCAGCATCACGCGCAACGGCAATGGGGGAGACCACCCCAACAACGGCAACAACGGCAGCGAAAACAACGACGACACCGATAAGCAAGTAACGAGTAATGAGTAACGAGTAACGAGTAATGAGTAACGAGTAACGAGTAATGAGTAATGAGTAACGAGTAACAAGTCGTAAAGCGGTCAAGAAGCGGCTTGGGCTATTCTCATTGCCTTGACAAAAGCTATTTTCGGATGGAGCGTTACGATGCGTAATATGATTCATCCCCGTTCCAGTCAATTGACGGCTCTATTGCCGACGGTGGATGCCATGCTGCTGGCCGAAACACTGACGGCGTTTGCCAATGCCGATGGGGGCACGCTCTATGTCGGCGTTAGCGAAGAGGGCCTGCCCAGCGGCGAACTCTACCCGGAGGAATTCGGGGAGGTTACGCAGCAGGCCGAGTTGCTCTGTCGTCCACCGGTACCGGTGGCCTGGGAACAGGTCGAAGTCGGCGGTACGTTTATCTTCGTGGGGCGTGTGCAACGCAGTACCGAGTTACACACTTTGCACGATGGGCGGGTGCTTATCCGTACCGGTGCGGAGAACCGTCCCCTCGACGGCGCTCAGTTGCAGCAGCTCGCCGCCAGCCGCTCTACCGGCGAATACGAGGCCGAACCGGTTGCCGGTGCAAACCGCGACGATTTCGATCCCGAAACGTTGCGCGAATTCGTGGAGATGTGGGAGAAACGCCAGGGACGTCCGTTAACCCGTCCGCTCGATGATTTGCTGATGGAGATGGGATGGTTGCTCCCTAACAGACAGCCAACCGTAGCGGGGATTCTGTTGTTCGGCAAGAATCCCCAGTCCTTTGTGCCCCGCAGCGGACTGACATTTGTGCGCTTCGACGGCATGCACATCCACAAAGAAAGCGGGGAACCCGGTTATGGGCGGCGTGTGGAATTCAACGGCCCGCTGGCCCATATCATCCGGCAGGCCTGGGATACCATGCAAGCCGAGATCCGGGTGGGGGCAGTGGTGCGCGGCCTGGAACGCAAAGAGCAATGGCAGTATCCACCGACCGCCATCCGTGAAGCACTGGTCAACGCCGTGGCGCACCGCGATTATCGCCTGCGCGGGCGCGCAATCGAGGTGCGCATGTTCAACAATCGGTTGGAAATTTCCAGCCCCGGTGGACTGCCCGGCTACATCACCTTGGACAACATCGTGGATGAGCACTTCTCGCGCAACCCGCGCATTGTCAACGGCCTGTACCAGTGGGGCTACATCGAAGAGTTGGGGCTAGGGGTGGACTTGATGATCCAGGATATGGTCAATGCCGGCCATCCCCCACCGCAGTTCCGCCCGACGGATTACTCCTTCACCGTCATTTTCGAGAGCGCGCAACAACGTCAACCGGTCTTACTACCCGGCGGCGCCGATCTGACGATGAACGAGCGTCAGGCGAAGGCCTTGGCCTTTTTGCAGCAACACGACCGCATCACCAACCGCGACTATCAAGCCCTTTGCCCCGATGTAACCGCCGAAACCTTACGCCTTGATCTCGCCGATCTTGTTGAACGCGGCATACTCCTCAAAATCGGTGAGAAGCGGGGAACATACTATATTTTGAAGTAGAAAGCAAGAAGAGCCCTCCTTACTCCTTACTTCTTACTCCTTACTCCCTACTCCTCCCCCCTTCTTGAACTCCTCAATAATTCGTCCCCAACTCATACTGGTACTGGAAAGGAGTGTGTCGGCACGGAAGAAGCGCGCCGCGACGAGCACGAAAAGATAGGTCGTCAGCGCGAGAGCCGCCAGGCTGACGAGGGGTTGCCATAACGGTACGCCGCCCGCCGCCAGACGGGGCAGCATCGAGGTAGGCGCGGTCAGGGGGAAAAGGCTCAGCAGGGTCACCAGTAAACTATCCGGTGCCTCAACGAAAGCGCTGTTGAACCATAAAGGCAGCATCAGCGGTAGCATGGCGAGGAAAGTGAATTGACCGGTCTCGCGGCTGTTCGGCGCCAGCGCGCCGATAGCGCCCAACAGGGAAGCGTAGAGAATATAGCCCAGCACCAGGTAAAGCAAAGCCCATCCCATAAAGCCCTGGGGCAGCGTGACAGTACCGAGCATAATGCCCAGCGAGGCCAGCGTCGAACCGCCACGCTGAAGCGTCAGATAACTGCCTCCCAGCCAAACGGCCATTTGAAGTAATGCTACCATTCCTAGCCCTAACACCTTCCCCAACATCAACTCGCGCGGGCGCAGACTGACCAACAACACCTCTACGGTACGGTTCTCTTTCTCCTGCGAAACGCTTCGCAGCATAAAACCGCTGCTCATCGTCAACACAAAAAAGAAGATGAAAAGTACCCCATAGCCAACGATGAAACGGGTGCCGTAATCCTGGTTAGCGGTGGAGTCCGGTGACTCCATCGCTGTCGTCTCTACCGTTAGGATGGGGTCGGCTATCCGTTTGGCTAACGTCACATCCCCTACCAGGTTGTAACTCACAACATAACGGAGCATATCGGTCGTTCCGAGGTTGCTCAAAGGGGCAAATTCTTTCTCCACCCCCACAAGTTTGCCACTGGCCAGATAGTCTGCCGGGATCACGTAATACTCGCGCAGTTCACCGCTCAGCAAGGCTGCTCGCGCGGCATCTTCGGTGACGAACGCTTTTAACAATGGGGCCGGAACGTCAGGCGGCAAGGCCTTGATCAGCCCGGCATGATCCACGTAGCCGATCACCATTGCAGCCCCGGCTCCTGGGTTTACCCATGCCTCCTCATTCTCAAAAGCACGCCGGCTAAGAAACTGTGTGCCAAAGGTAAAGATCATGATCACGGCCGGCAGGAGAAAGGTGGTCAACCAAAATGAAGGTTTCCCCAGCGTAGTACGGATCTCATGTTTGATGACGAGAATAACGTTGCGCATGATTGCACCTCTGTCAAAACCGGGCAGTTCCCCGACGCAGCGCCGCGATGATCGTCTTGACTTTCAAGACCTGGCCATAACGCAACATTCCCAGACGGAAAATACGCGCCGCGAGCCAGACACTGATGGCCGCCGCTGTGACCAACAACACCCAACTGACAACCAGTTGCCACAAGGGAACCGTCGTCATCGCCCAGCGCATGGTAACGGTGACGAAGGCCGTCGTAGGGAACAGCGTCAACACAACGATCAAAGGACTGTTAGGTTTCGCCATCATCAGGGCGATGAAAAAGAAGGGCAGGGTGAAGAACAGGTTGAGGATGCCCGCTATCTGCTGCCCCTGGCGCAAGTCGGTCACCATGCCTCCTACTGCCGTCATCAGCCCGGCGATCAGCGCATAGGCCGGTATGAAAAACAGCGCCACGACACCGAGAAATGACCAGGGGATATGGAGGCTCCGCACCTGCGGCACAAAGAATGCCGCACTAAACAGGGCCAGCGCACCGGTGAGAACCCAGATGCCCAACTGCGTCAATCCCACCCCCATCAAGCCGATGGCTTTGCCGCCGATCAATTCCTCAGGACGCAGGGAGGTGGCGAGGATTTCAACGGTGCGATTCTCTTTCTCATCGGTCACCGCTTGCAGCATGTAGCTGCCCGAATTCATCACGGCAAAGACAAAGAAAAAGGCGGCCACGAACGGCACAAAGAAACCCAGCACATTCTTGCTTTCCAGCTCCCGTCCCCCGCTTACAGAACGGAAAATCAGCGCCGATCCCTCCACAAGCCGTTGCTGTACGTCGGGAGGGTAAGCAACCAACAGATTGGCCCGCAAGAAATCCGCAAAATCTTCTTGCACCATCTCGGCAGGCCGCTTCTTGAGGAAGAAGAGTTGCACACGCCCGGATTGGAGATAATCAGCGGGTACCACATAGTACGCTTGGATGGTATTGGCTTGCAGTGCCGCTTGTGCGGCAGCCTCATCGGCAAAGGCACGAATGGCAACCCCAGCGGCACCTGTTTCGGCAGCGGGTGGCCTCACAGTTTCACGCAAAAGGCCGGTATGATCCACGTAACCCAGCGGCAATTTCCCGCGCTGCCCCACTGCCACCAGAATCGCGACGGCCATAACCAGAACAATCAGCAGGGGAATGCCGAGCGTGCCGATAAGAAACGATTTCTTCCTGACAATTTTCTGATACTCAAGTTTGGCCACCAGCCAAAATTTATGCATAGGGCACCTCCTCAGAGCCGGCATTTTGAACAACGGTGACAAAAATGTCTTCCAGAGAAGGCTCGGCGATTTCGAAACGTTCCAGTCTGATATGGTCCCGCCGCATCAGCGCCCGCAACACGTCCTGGGGGTCCGTGCCGGCATTCAGCGTCAGGTTCCAGGTAGCGTTGTTGTGATGCCGCACCTCCAAAACACCGGGCAAACCGCTGAAGTCCCCCTGCCCCACAATCGTCAGTGCATTCCCGGCAAAGTCACGCTTGATCTTGCTCACCTCGCCATAGAGCACGGTATGCCCGCGGTTGATCAGCACGATGCGATTGCACAGCGCTTCAACCTGATGCATTTGATGGGCCGACATGATGATCGTCTTGCCCTGTTGGCGCAGCTCTTCGATGATCTCTTTCACCAGGCGCGTGTTCACCGGGTCCAGGCCGGCGAACGGTTCATCCACGATCAACAGCTCCGGCTCATGCAGCAGCGTGGCAATCAGTTGCGCTTTTTGTTGCATTCCCTTGCTGAGGTTCTGGATCTTCTGTTGACGGAAATCCTGCAGGTCAAAACGTTCCAGCCAGGGCCCTAACCGCGCGCGCGCCGTGGCCTCATCAACACCCTTGAGTGTCGCCAGAAAGATCAGGGTCGGTTCTAGCTTGAGGTCTTTGTAAAGCCCTCGCTCTTCCGGCATGTAGCCGATGCGATTTTTCTTCTCTTCGGTCAATTTACCGCCCAAAACCTTGATATCACCGCTATCGGGCCGGAAAATATCCAGGATCATGCGGATCGTCGTCGTCTTGCCGGCCCCGTTGGGCCCCAGCAGACCGAATACTTCGCCGGGATAGACCTCGAATGAAACATCTTGAACAGCTTTGACATCGCCGAAAGATTTACTGACATGCGAGATTTGAACTGCGGTCATAAAAATACCTCCCGAATGGTAAATCGCGAATCATCACATTCACCAAGTTCATTATAAGCGGGACTCGGCAAAGCGGTATTGCCCGTAAGGATAAATTCGGACTTGTACTTTAGTGCAAGATATAAAGTGGCAGAGTCACGGATTTAAGTGGTTGGGGGTAGAATCCCGGCAAACATACGCCGATGCTCGGTTTCCATAAATTGCCGGATGGCCTCGTCATCGCCGGCGGCTATCCGGCCGATCACTTGTGCTTTCACATAGTCGGTTAAGGTTTTTTCAAAGTGCCGGCGGAATGCTCTTTCTTCTTCGTTGAGGGGCGAGGGTGCTGCAACGCAGGTGAGGGTGTACTGCGGGCCTAAAATCCACTCGAAAATGATCCTGGCGCGTTCGATGTGATAATCCGAAGTGACCAAGACGCACGACGTTATCCCCATAGGTTCAAGACAGAGCTTCTTGGCAAACCAGGCATTGCTGATCGTATCCACCGATTGCGCTTCATAGAGCATACAATCTGCCAGCCTACTCACGTCGAGGGGATTGTCCTGCCGCGCCCTGGTAAGCAAGTATTGTTTTCCCACTTCTGCTTCGGTGCATGGGCCGATCACGTCGGGATCAACGGTCGTTGCGATGGAATGCTTCCCCGTCAAGATGATGTAGTCAACTTTCCCGGCCACAAAAAGGGTGTAGGCCATATCCAGCCTTGCTTTGGCCTGCTCTTCCGGTTCATACCAGGCCCGTCCTTGTTCCTCGATCTTCTTCAGGCCACCTCCCAGAACAATGGCGGCAATTTTGGTTGAACTTGTATGGTTTGACAAACGGCACTCCTTAAATTGAAGGTCACGTATCACGAATACAACATTATACATATTTTGCCACTTTACGCAAATCTGATGGCAGAAGACGCGCCGGTGATGACGGGGGTGTATTTCAATTTGGGGGCAAAAGCTCGATAAACGTCTGATTTAACCGCCGAGTTCGCTGAGAACGCGGAGAAATTTCTGGTAACTCTGCGGACGCTGCGCGCTCTGCGGGGCAATCAAGGAAAAGTCGCCCCCCTTCTGAAATGCACCCGCTGACGGTGACAACTTGCTGTGCGCTATTTCAATGCTATGATGATGGGGGCAGGCGCGCCTTAGCGTGTGCCCTGTCCTTACCTTTATGCATATGAATACCATGCAACGTGATCTGGATACTTTGATGGAAGCGCGGAAGCTCGATGCCATCGTTGTCAGCGGCAAGGTGACAGGTAATCCGCCGCTGATCTATATCCTCAACGGGGCGCGGATGACGCAAGCCCTGTTCATCAAAAAGCGCGGTGAAACGCCGCACCTTATCGTTAGCCCCATCGAACGCGAGGAAGCCACCGCCGCCGGTTATCCGATCATTCTCAATACCCGCTATGATTATCGAGGGTTGCTGAAACAGCACCACGGTGATACGCTGGCTGCTTCCGTGGCTTACCATCGTGCTATCTTGGATGACTTAGGGGTGAGCGGACGAATAGGTTTCTACGGCTATCGGGATCAAGGCAGCGCTTACGCTCTCCTCAGTGCCCTGAATGCCGCCCTACCCCATAGCGAAATTGTGGGGGAGTTGGACTCTACCCTCATTGAAGAAGCACGTGCGACAAAAGACCCCGCCGAAGTTGCCCGCATCCGCGAGGTGGGCCGCCGCACCGCCGAAGTTGTGCGTCAGACGCTTGCCTTCCTGCAAGGGCATGCCGTCGGCGCGGAAGAGACGCTGCGCCATGCCGCCGCCGATCGCCCTCTCACCGTCGGTGATGTGCATGCGCACATCCATCAGCTCATCACGCAACAGGGGCTGGATGATGCCGAAGGCTTCATCTTCGCGGTCGGGCGGGATGCCGCCGTGCCCCACAACCACGGCACGTCCGATATGCCCATCCGGCTAGGGCAGACCATCATCTTCGACATTTATCCCCGTGAGCCGGGGGGCGGTTACTTCTTCGATATGACGCGCACTTTCTGCCTGGGATATGCGCCGGATGAGGTCATGCGTCTATACCGCGAGGTGATGGACTGCGTGGCCCATCTGAGAGCGGCGCTGAAGGCCGGCGAAGAAACGCGCGCCTATCAGCGTATGGCCTGCGCCTTTTTCGAGGCACGCGGTCATCCTAGCATCGGTAGTGATCCGACAACACTCGCAGGCTATGTTCATGGGCTGGGACACGGCGTGGGACTGGACATTCACGAAGCCCCGTCGTTCTTCGATTACGAGGGTAATACTGCGCGTCTGACGCCGGGGCATGTCTTCACCCTTGAACCGGGGCTTTATTATCCCGCTTTGGGGATGGGATGTCGTATCGAGGATACGCTTTGGCTGGATGAGGATGGCAACATCTGCAATCTCACCGATTACCCGTATGATCTGGTTGTCCCGTTATAGATGAACTATGAAACGCACGCTCGTCAACACGGGCAAACTTGTAGCGCTGGCATTGAGCATTGGAAAATGCTTGCCCGCCCACGGCGCACCGCTCTTTAGCACGCTCTGCGCTCGTCTGGTCACCACGCTTAAGCCACCGCTATACGATGTTGTGAGGGCTAACTTGCGCCATGTTTTAGGGGAAGCGGTATCGTCGGCCACGTTGCACCAAACGGTTTATCAGCTCTTTTACAATACCGGCCAACGCTACTATGAAGTCTTCTACAACTTAGGGCGTGGAATCGCCCGGGCGACGGATTTCCGCCCACCGGTGATTGTTCCGCCGGCATCGCAGGTGCACCTGGAACAGGCGTTACGTATGGGGCGGGGAGTGTTCATCCTGGCCTGCCATATCTCTAATTTTGATTTGGGCGGGATAGCACTGGCGCAAAGTCTGCCGGTGCCATTACAAGTGCTCTCGTTAGCCGATCCTACGCCGGATATGGTTGCTTTCAACCGTCTGCGTGCGCGCTACGGTTTGCGCATGACACCTATCAGTCCGTCGGCCTTGCGCGAGGCGCTCGAACACCTACAAAACGGCGGCGCCGTCGTTACCGGCCCGGATTATCCCATCGCCGCTGAAGAGCCGGCGTTGTTTTTCGGTGCGCCGGCGCGGCTGCCACAGGGTTACGTGCGTATCCCGTTACGTGCTCACAGTCCGGTGGTCGTCTCGGCCTTGCGTTATGAAGAAGGGGTATACAAAGTACTGGTCAATCCGCCGTTTATGCTGACATATACCGGTAACCGAGAACAAGATGACAAAGTGAATGTGCGGCGCATCTTGGAACAAGTCGAGGCCTTTATCCGCCAACGTCCTGCCGAGTGGATGATGTACAAGCCTGTATGGGAGGATAACCATGCGCATCTTGGGGATTGAGACGTCGTGCGATGAGACGGCCGCCGCCGTCGTGGAGGATGGGCATACTATCCTCTCCAATGTTATCGCTTCGCAGGTGGACTTACATGCACAGTACGGCGGCGTTTTCCCCGAATTGGCTTCACGCGCGCATGTCGAAGCCATCGCCCCGGTCGTCGAACAGGCACTCCGGGACGCACACGTGGGCTGGAAGGATCTGGACGCCATCGCAGTGACCTATGGGCCGGGGTTGCCGGGGTCTTTGCTCGTGGGGGTGAACTTCGCCAAGGGGGCCGCGCTCGGCACGGGTTTGCCTCTCGTGCCGGTCAATCACCTGGAGGCGCACCTGTATGCTCACCGGTTACATACCGAAGCAGAGGCCAACGTCCCCCAGGAACAACCGCCGTTTCCGGCCGTGGCGCTGATCGTCTCCGGCGGGCACACGGAGTTAATCTTGATGCACGACCACGGCAACTACACCTACCTCGGCGGCACGTTAGACGATGCGGCAGGTGAAGCGTTCGACAAAGTAGCACGGTTGCTCGAACTCGGTTATCCCGGCGGGCCGGCCATCGAGCAAGCGGCACGGCAGGGGAATCCACGGGCCTTCAATCTCCCCCGTGCCTGGTTGCCGGGGAGCTACGATTTCAGCTTCAGCGGTTTGAAAACGGCAGTCTTGCGTCTATTACAACGCTTCAACGGCCTTCGTTCCTCCCGTTTCTGTGCCGATATGGCGGCCGCCTTTCAAGCCGCCGTGGTCGAAGTGCTGGCCGAAAAAACTGCCCAGGCCGCGAAAGCGCACGGTGCGCAGGCAGTGCTCTTGTCGGGCGGGGTTTCGGCCAATGCCTCATTGCGCGCGGCGGCCCGCGCCCGCGTGTCTATTCCGGTATACACGTTGCCGTTGATCCTGTGTACCGACAACGCAGCGATGGTGGCTGCCGCCGGTACTTATCACTATCGGGCCGGGTTGCGCGCCGGCTGGGATCTCGATATTGCGCCGGGACTGCGTCTGACGTAACAAACCCCGTTCTAACCCAAACGGACAGGAATATCCCAAATATCCCAAATTTTATTTGGGATATTTTTGTTTATTCCCGGCAGGACCGTCTAAGAGGCTTTCCAGGACCCGTAAAGTGGTCGTTGCCGCCACATCCCAGGAGAAACGCCGTAGGTTTGCCAGGCCTTGCGAACTGAGCGTATGCCGCAGTGCTTCATCGTCCAAGAGGCGGACCAGCGCTGCGGCAATGGCCGCTTCATCCAGCGGGTCCACGAGCAGTCCTCCCTCGCCGACGACTTCTGGCAGGCTTGAGGTGTTGCTTGCCAGCAGGGGCACACCGCACGCTTGGGCTTCCAAGACAGGGAATCCAAAGCCCTCATACAGAGAAGGATAGGCAAAGACACGGGCGCCGGAAATCAAAGCCGCTTTATCGGCTGCCGCGATGTAGCCGAGGAAAAGCACCCGTGCTTCCAGGCCCAACTCCCGTACCCGTGCGTAGATCGGCTCGGCCAACCAGCCGCTTGGCCCCGCCAGCACCAATGTCAATGCCGGCCTGGTTGCCGCCAGAGCTGCAAAAGCGTTGATCAGGCGAACCAAATTCTTGCGTGGCTGCACCCGTCCCAGAAAAAGGATGTATGGGCCGGGAATGTGATAACGCGCGCGGACCTCGGCAAGCCGTCTTTCATCACGAACCGGCATAAGATCACGCTCATAACCGGGGTAGACGACGGTGATTTTGGCGGCGGCAATCCCATATTCACGCATCAAGGCTTCGCGTGTAGCGTTGGAATCGGTCAGGATATGGTCGGCGACGTGCGCGTTCCAGCGGGTACTCCAATCCAGATAAAGCCGTTGCCGAGGCGGATGGGCCTGCGGGAAATAGCGATATCCCAAGTCGTGGATCGTCACCAGCGTTCGCCGGGGACGGATGGGCGGTAAGACATGCGCCGGCACAAAGAGCAGGTCAGGCGGATGGCACGCCATCTCCCACGACAGACGCACGTGGGTCCACAGGCGGGGGAAAGGAATCACCCGCAGGTCGGCGTTGGGGAAGGTGCCAGCCACAGGAGGAACACGAAAGTACAAGCGGGCCTGATAGCCGGCACGCAGAAGAGGTAATAAGGCACGAATCAGGTAATAGGAGTACCCCTCCGTGCCGGTCGGCGTAGTGCTAAGCGCGCGGCTGGCATCAATACCGATCGTTGGCTTGCCGGCAGAGGCGGTCAACGCCCCCTCCGGCTCTGGCGAAAGTGGAGAACATAGTTCATGTCGTCTATGCCGAAAATAGCTCTTTTGATGAAAAAAGTTTGTTTCTGTCAGCAGATTAAGCGGATTGAGCAGATTTTTTGAAGGTTGAAAGAATGATCTGCGCAGATCCGCGAAAATCTGCGTCCTAATTCTGGTTGACACACCCCGCGAGAACGAAGTTCATTTTCATCTTTGGTGGAGAGCGTAGCTTATGTTATCAGGGAGTAACTGCGCAGCAGGTCATAAATCTTGCACCGCCGAGGTCGCAGAGACCGCTGAGATGGATGGATTGGCAGACTTGGGGGCAATGTGGCGGCATTTTGCCTCCGCAATCTCTGCGCGCTCCGCGTCCTCTCTGCGGTGAAATGGACACCCCATGAACAGTGACGTCAGGGAAATCGCTCATAGGGTGACTGTCGTCCAGGGAAGCGGTACCAGAAGCAGGAAGAACACAACGACCATCACCCAACCGAGAATTCTACGCTTTGCATCCAAGGGCGTTGAATCATTGAGAGGCGCCGGGTGGCGCGGCCCGACCAGGCGGGCTAACACGCCGATCATCAACCACGTCATTCCACCGTAGTTGTGCCGTAACAGCAGGAAAATGCCCCATCCCCAAATAGCCAGAAGGGTGATTTGAGCGATCCGCCACGCCTTGCGACCCCACATGGCGTAGGCGACATGTCCGCCATCCAACTGTCCTATGGGGAGAAGGTTAAACATCGTGACCAACAAACCGACCCAGGCAGCAAAAGCGATGGAGCCGCCGGCGCTTGGCGGTGAGAGCCACACATCTTCACCGGTGGCCTTGTCGGGCAGAATGCGTCCGTGGATTAGGTATTTTGCCCCCAGATAGAGCAGCGAATTTCCCTCCTGGAGCACTTCTAGCGGTTGGCCCGCCGGCGTAGCGACAAATTCACGTGGCATGCCCACTTTGGAGAGCGACAAGCCAAGCAAGAGCAGTGGAATGGCCACAACCAGGCCCCCAATAGGACCGGCTATGCCGATATCGAAGAGCGCTTTACGGCTCCGCATCGGCCCACGTTGAAAGATCACCGCTCCCAGGGTCCCCAAGCTGCCCGGCAAAGGCAAAGGAATGAAATAAGGGAGGCTGGTGGGAGAACCATGGCGGCGTCCGACAAAATAATGACTAAATTCGTGGGCCGTCAGGATGGCGAGTAGGGTCAGCGCAAAACGCCAACCTTGCCCAATATCGAGGAAACGCCGAGGGAAGATGTTTTCCTGAAGGGTGCCGATAAACAGCATTGACAGAAGCGTGCACACAAAGAGCAAAACATTCAACCAGGGTTTGGCCGGTTTGTGGGGGATAACGCCGGGAATGGCCTGTAACAGATGTTCACCCTTCTCCCTCCGCAAAACAGGCGTATAGCCTAACCCGGCAAAACCATCGTTAATCCCTTCAAATATGGTATCTTCACCTCCCCCGGTGAGGGTGCCGGTAAACTGTAGGGGGGGGGGGGAATCCCCAGACAGCACTTTGACTTCTTCAACGATCATGAAGTGTCGCAACACAGCCAAAAGTCGGTCAACAATGAACGATTCTGACGAGGATCTGTTAGCTTGGTATTCCATATTTCACCGTCCTGTTGTTGGAGCATGCTGTTGCGGAACAGTATAACACAGCCTGGCGAAAACCCCAAGAACAGATCAACAAAAGAACCCCCTTCGG
>FWPV01001466.1_pt1 | contig 25749 bp, 24 predicted proteins | sample 2228371 | NCBI WGS metagenome assembly FWPV01 (sample SAMEA103939776, study PRJEB20133) | metagenome | reverse complement strand
TAAGTTGATCTGCTTTGCGATTTCCGTCGTGTCTGTTTACAAGACTATTTCTGAGCCCTGATGAATTTCTAACTCTGAAGCCATCATTCGATCTGTATTTATATACTGGTGAGTGGTAAGTCCAAAAACTTCCATAATAACGAGGATACCAGAAATACGACGGATACCAGTAGGTTGAGTAGTATATTACTGTTGGATACCAGGGATCACAGAACCAAGGATCCCAATACCAGGGATCGTAGTACCACCAGGGATTTCCGATACCGATAGAAATATGTACGGATGGATAATATCCCCAGTAATATTTTCTGTAAATTGGATAACCATAGAAATGATAATGATATTCATTGCCTTCTTTATCGTATAAAGTATCAGAATAACTCTCTTCATAAGAATATTCATCATCGTTCTGTTCATCAGATTGCGAGTAATAATAGTCGGGCTCACTTACTTTTGTATCCTTTTCAAGAGCAATCTGGGTATAGCATCCTGTAAAAAGAAAAGCAATCAGTGGTAATAAAAATAAATTTTTCATCTCAACCTCCGTAAATAACTGGTTAAATATCGGCAAATATCCTGCCTCAAGAAAGGAGAAAAGAAAGTGTGAAAAGATTAAAAGGTGTTAATCTGAATCGTTGTATATGTATCTAAATCTGAACTAATGTGTTCAGATTTAGATACAGAAATCAGAATATACTCTGAATATATTCTATCCTTAAAGCCCTGTCCGCTGCGTTGGGATTCCATCTTTTATTCTGAAGTAAATCTCTCAGATCAAATCCAAGCGTAAAACCGGAACCAATTGCCCATCTTAATCCAAGATTAAGATATCCTTTACCTTCGCCAAAGGATGAAGCAGCATTATCGTTGAGAGCAAAATCATACTCTGCCATTATTGAAAAATTTGAACCTAAGGTTTTTTCTGCACCTACCCACAGATTAAGAAAATTATCACCATCATTTTTTTCAAGTGAGTAATTTACTGCACCGTGCAAACTAAGGTATCCAAGTAGTTGAAAATTTTTACTGGCAGCGGCAAAAAACCCCGGGGATTTAATTGCAAACCTTTTGGGATTTTCAAATTCCTCTCCTTTCCCCTGGGAATCAAATCCAATTGTTAAAGCAGGTAGAACTAAAGATTCATTTATCATTCTGAATCTTATGTTTACACCCGGCAATTCATACCAATTTGGTTTACCTGAACCGATAAGATTTGCAGCACCATATGAAATCCCGAAACTTAAATTCTGAAACACCCCAACTTCCATTTTTGCAACCACAACACCTGCCGGAAGAACATCAGTTGTCACTCCAACCATTCCTTTTTCTAACACACCGGCGGTTGGCATGTCTATCAGATATCTGTACTCAAATTTTGCAGACTCACCGGCTGTACCTTGGGAATAAACTAGTTTAATATTTGATAATAAAAATGCTATTGTTAAAAATACTTTTAATCTCATAATTCCTCATTTCAATTATTCTTGGGTTTAAAATAACAATTATAAATTTCTTTTTCAGACCCTTAAGGGTAAAATCAAAATCTCAACATATTGTGGGAAGAGAGAATATTGGCTATAAATCTTTATGCCAACTTTTCCTTCATTGCCTTTTGATTTGATTTCTATTACACAATTAAAGTTATCTTCTAAATCTACTTCGATTAATTCCCTGCCTTCAATTATCTCGAAGTCAGCCTGAATGGAACGAAATATTGCTTTCGAGCCAAGTGCATTTATCGGAATAACTTCTAACTTTACTTTCGAGTTTTTGTCGGCATAAAGGTGATCAGGAGTAACCTCAACTTTAATCTCGTATATGTTGTAAAGAAAATAATAACCGGCAATTAGTGATAAAAAAAGAAGAGTTACTGAAATTGTCAGATAATCTTTTCTTCTCATTTTTTCTTTACTTCTTTAATCACTGCTTTTTTAAGTTGTTCGATAATTGCAAATATTATTTCATCAGGTATTCCATCCTGATGTTTGGACTTAAATCTCATATCACACTGATCATTAACATAATCAATTACAACAAATTTATTTTCCTTAGTAAGTGCTATTTCAGTTGAGAAGAAATCGAGTTGTGTTATTCTAGCTATTTTTCGTGTAATCTCATTTAACTTTTTGAGGTTGAATTCCTCAAATTCAGTTTCTGAAACCGGTTCATAAATATGGGTTTGGTCATCCCACCAACAGCAGACTGGTTTCCCAAATGCCCAAAAACATCTGTACCAGGTTCTTTTTCCATTTAAAGTGTCGGGATAAATTTTCTGTTGAAGAATATATTTATCTCCATCAAATGTGCTCCTTTGTTCAAGAACTTCCTTTAAAGTTTCTGCTCCTGTTACAACTCCTATTCCGCCTCCAGTAGTATTGCAGGGTTTAATAATAAATGGTCTTCCTAAAACAGCAAGATCTTCAACGGAAATTTTTAAATCGTTATTATGTTTGTGCGGAGGAATAATAATCGAGTAAGGTACATTTAATCCTGCAGTAATAAACTCAAGATGCATCGAAGCTTTATCAATAGCATGATGAACTCTTTCATAAGGATTAAAAATTTTTGCTTTTCTTCTGGTTAAAATTTTTGCCAGCTCGAGATAATCATCGTCAACATCAGATGCTCTGTCTAGATATGTCCGGAAGAGTAACTTCTTAAACTTAACATCTTCCGTAACTTCTCCGATGTTATAATCAGTTACTCTGTAAGTAGATAAGCCCGCATCCTGCAGAATATTTTCAACAGCATCAACAAAGTCAAAATCATATTCCCAGGTGAACGCAATTGCAAAATCGTAAATGCTCATAAAAATATTTTATTTATTAGCAAAGATAAGAACAATTGGGAAGCATTCGCTAACTTGTTATTGCTCTGACGCAGTAATATATTTTCAACCGTGAAAATGAGTTTTATAGTTAAATATTTAGCAGCAATATCAATATTCTTTTCTCTATTGAGTTGCTCTTCTTCCAAAGAAATACAATCAATCGAAGAGATTAATAAATCTTCAGTTATTTTGCCACCAGAGCAGAGAAAGAAATTTGCGCTCGAAAATTTTATTGATGGGAATGTATATTTTCAGCAGGGGAACTATTCGCTTGCGATGAAAAATTTTGAGACTGCTTTACAATATGATACTTCCGCTGGAATTTTTTACGCTTATGCAAGGGCAGCGCTTTTTAATAACAAATTAAATATCGCTTTGGATGCATCGAAACAAGCAGTTCATCTTGACTCAACAAAGGCAGATTATTATGATTTACTTTCAGATATTTATAATATTGGCAGGCAGAAAGATTCAGCAATTACCGTTTTGGAAAGGGCAGTTAATATTTTTCCTTCAAACCAAAACTTTTACTACAAACTTGCGCGTCTTTATCAGGATGACCGACCTATTAAATCAATTGAAATGTATGAAAGAATTATTGATTTAATTGGACCGGAATGGAATGTATTATTTCGTCTGGTCGAACTCAACAATAAACTTAACAATACCGAAGGGGTAATCAAATCGCTCAAGCAATTACTTGAGATTGATCCTTCGAATGTTCAGTTAAAGAAATCATTGATTGAAAATCTTCTAATTGTAGAAAGAAATCATGAAGCAAAAGAATTATTGAATGAATTGATCCAACTCTATCCGGATGACCTTGAGTTAATTCAGAAGAAAGCACAGATTCTTCTTACAGAAAACAAATGGCAGGACGCTTATAATACTTTGAGTTTCGTATTTACCGACAGGAAAATTAATCTTGATGCAAAACTGGAAATTGGTTATCTGTTTTTTGAAAAATCTATAAGCGACCCGTCACTTAAACCACTAGTTAAGCAAATCTTTTCCTTGCTTGATAGGGACACATCTTACTGGGCAATCAGAATTGTTTTGGGTGCGATGGCAGTTGAAGAAGGCAACGATTCACTTGCTATCGAACACTTTAAATATGTAACTGATAATGCAAACTGGAATGTTGATGCCTGGATCAGATTAGGAGCTTTGTATTTTGATAACAAAAAATATGAAGAAGCAGAAAAAATTTTGTCTGAAGCAGTTAAATCCTTTCCTGATAATTATGCAGTAAATTTCATTCTTGGAATATCACTGGCGCAGCAATCAAAAAACGGGGAAGCAGAATATTATCTCAAAAAATCAGTTGATCTTAATCCTAATGATTTAAATACTCTCTCTGCTTATGCATATACTCTGAATCAACTAAAAAAAGATGAACAAGCTATTTATTATCTGAATCGCGCACTCGCAATTGATCCGAATGATGTGAATGTTATGGGTACTCTTGCTTTGATTTATAACGCTCAGAAAAATTTTGTGAAAAGTGATAGTCTTTATCAGCGCGCACTTGAACTAAAACCGGATGATCCTCTAATAAACAATAATTATGCATACTCACTTTCCACAAGAGCAATAGAGCTTGATCGTGCATTGGAAATGGTTAATCTCTCACTTGAAAAGGACTCTTTAAATTCAGCATATCTCGATACCAAAGGATGGATCTTGTACCAGCTTGGAAGATACGATGAAGCAAGAGTTTTCATCTCAAAAGCAATTGAACTCGGAACTAAGAGTGCTGTAATTATTGATCATCTCGGAGATGTGGAATTCAAACTAGGTAATAAGGATAAAGCTATTGAACTGTGGAAAGAAGCTTTGCAACTTGATCCCACAAAAAAAGAAATTAAAGATAAAATTAATAAAGGTGGAAATTGAGAAAATCATTATTAAGCTTAGTTTTATTTATCTCTTTAATTGAATTAAGTATTGTTAGCTGTGTGCCATCACAACCTACTGAAGATGTTGAGATACTTTCCTCCGATCGTTTGATTAATCGCTTGGAAGCAAACAGGCGAAGAATTAAAACATTTGAAGGACAGGGAACAATCACAGTGAATTCAAGTACTTTGCAAACATCAGCTACTTTCAGAGTTGTGATGATTAAACCTGATTCTGTATACATTACTTTCCTTGGTCCGTTCGGAATTGAACTTGCTCAGGCAGTAGTGACCAGCTCTGATTTTGTTTTCTATGACGCTTTGCAAAATACTGCTTATAAGGGTAAATCCGATTCGGATGTTTTACAAAATATCTTCAGAATAAATTTAACTTTTAATGATATTGTGGATGCTTTTACAGGTTCAGTGAATTTGAGTCCTAACCTTTATAAGTCGCCTGACAAATTTGAAGTTATTTACGATAAATATGTATTAACTTATGTTAAACCTGATAACGGTCTAACGGCAGTTTATAAAATTGATGTTAGAAGGTTGGGCATTGCTGAATATTCTCTACTGTCTGATGACGGAAGCATTAATCTTGAAGGCAGATATTCCGATTTTCAGATTGCAGAGAACGTAGCCATTCCTTATAAAATTTCTGTTATGAACCGAAGCGATAATCAGAAAATTGAAGTTGAATACAGAAAAATTTCAGTTAATAAAAAGGATATAACTATTGATTTCCGGATTCCTGATGATGCAACGATTGTGAAATGGTAACAAGACTTCTACATATAATTATTCTTTTTTCCATTATTCTCACTCCTCAGGAAAAACAGATTGAAAAGAAGAAACAGGAATTGGAAAAGATAAAATCTGAACTGCAGCAACTTCAGAATGAACTTAATACGAAATCAAAAAAAGAGAAATTAACTTATGAATCTTATAATAATCTGAATCGCCAAAGTCATTTGATTTCAAAAGTAATAAGTAGTATACAGAAAGAAGAAAATCTGAAACAAGTTCAGATTGAACAAATTAAAAAAGAAATATCATTGATCGAATCTGAAATTGCGTCAATCAAAAAAACTTATGAGAAATATATCATATCAATTTATAAGTACGGTAAAGTTTCTGAACTTGAATCAATTGTAGACGCAAAAAGTTTTAATCAGATAATCTTAAGGTTAAAATATCTTCGGGAATTTTCGGAAAGAAGGAAATCGGATATCAATAGATTAACAGAAAATATTAATAAGCTCTCAGAACGCCGGGCAATGCTTACTCAGGAATTTGAAGAAAAAGCAAAATTAAGAATGGAAAAAGAATCAGAAATTGCGCAATTGAATAAAAGAATTAATGAAGAGAAGAAACTTCTCGCATTGCTTCGGAAAGATAAAAGTAATTTATCGAGAAAACTTAATGACAGAAAAAAAGCTGAACTTCAGATAAAGAATCTGATTTCCAAACTGATTGAGGAATCAGAAAAGAAAAAAGAAATTGTAGCATCAACGGAAAAAAGTGTTTCTGATAAAAAGATTATCACTAATGAATCTGATTATGATATTGATCTTTCAACAAACAATTTTACTTCTTTCAGGGCTATGAAAGGAATGCTTTCCTTGCCTGTTTCAAAAGGACGAATTATTACTCGTTTTGGTGAAAAGAAAAATCCCGTTCTTAACACGGTAACTGTCAGTTATGGGATAGATATTTTAGCTCGCGGAGATTTGTCTGTTAAAGTTGTGGCAGATGGGGTGATCAGTGCAATTGAATGGCTACCCGGATACGGAACAGTTATTATCGTTACACATAAAGGCGGATACAAAACCGTTTATGGACATTTAGCTGAAATTTATGTAAGCGAAGGTGATAAATTGAAAACCGGGGGTTTAATTGGTAAAGTTGGTGAAACGCTTGAAGGGAATGTACTTCATTTTCAAATCTGGAACGGTCGTCAAAGTGTTGATCCCGAAAACTGGTTAAGAAAATAATCTTCTACAAAATTATGAGGTTAGATATGAAATTATCTGCAATCTTACTTTCAATTTTATTTTTTAGCTTTGAATTATCTGGTCAAATATATAAAGAACCACGACCAGATGAAGGTTTCTTTACTGGCGGAGCAGGTTTAATCTGGATAGATGGACAACCTCACTACCGTGTAAGTTTTCGTCCTGAGGTTTCATTCTCAAATTTCGGAGTTGGGCTTGATCTGAATCTTGACTTTGATTCTCAGGGTAAAATTCGTAAAGAAAACTTTAATGAATTTACCGATTATCTCAGCATTATCAGATATGTGCGTTATGGATATAAAAATGATCCCGTATTTATAAAGCTTGGCGCATTGGATTACTACACTTTGGGTCACGGAACAATTATTAATTATTACAACAATAGTCCAACTTTCGATGCAAGAAAAATAGGATTGGTGACAGACATAGATTTTGGAAATTTCGGATTTGAATCTATCTACGGAAATTTTGCACAAGCCGGATTGTTCGGAATAAGAGGTTTTATACGTCCATTGAAGTTTTCTGAAGCAGGTAATATTTCTGTAATAGGAAATCTTGAGCTTGGTGCTTCATATACTACGGACTTTGATAAATATGCTACAGTTCTTGCCGGAAGTTATGATTCACAAAAAGGGGAATTTATAAAAACAGAGGACAAAGGTGTATTATCAATAATTGGTTTTGATATTGGATTGCCAATTGTTAAAAGTAGTTTTACAACTCTTCTTCTTTATTTCGATTACAATAAAATTTCAGGTTTTGGAAGTGGAATGGCAAGCGGAGTTAAACTTGATTTGAACGGACTTGGTTTGGTTGAACTTTCAGCAAAACTCGAAAGGAGATTTAATCAGGATAAATACATTCCATCCTATTTCAACTCCTTCTATGAAATTGAAAGATTCAAGCTGGATACTATAAACAATGTCTTTTCAAGCAAAGCGATTACTTTGCAAAATGTTGGGAATGATTTAAATGGTTTTTACGGAGATTTGTTAGTGAGAGTTCTGGGCTTGTTTGATATATATGGTGCATATCAGAGATTAGATAAAGATCCTAAAAGTGGTATTCTAAATTTAAGAACTGATGTTTCGCCTAAAGATGGTTCAATTGTGTTACGCGCAGGTTATGATAAAGTAAATATTCAGGATGAAAAAGATTTATTCAAACTTGATGATCGTTCTTATTTATTTACAGAATTCGGGTATAAACCATTCCCATATATGATTGTTTCGATTGTTTATAACTGGACTTTTGCACCTGAACGTGATTCAAATGAAAAAATAATCGGTTATAAACCGCAGAAAAGAATTGAACCGCGGGTTTATTTTGTATTCCCGTTTAATATCTGATTGGTGATAACAGAACTGGCTTTCAATTATATATTAATTTAAATCGTAATGTCAGTCTGAGTTAATCGAAGCCTGACATGACGAAACTTGAATTAAATTCTAATTTTCAAATAAATATTCTTTTAAATCATTCACAGTTTCGAAAACAGTTTCTTTATTTAGTTCACGAACTTTATCGGCTGAATAACTATCCCAAACAACGGAAGCAATATTCACACCTGCTTCTTTTGCAGCTTTGATATCTGAAGGAGCATCTCCGACCATTAAAACATCCTTAGGATCAAGCGTGAATGTTGTAAGAAACTTAATGATTCCTTCCGGAGATGGTTTATGTTTTTCGACATCATCACCTGTAACAATCATATCGAACAAGTTTCTTATTCCTAGAAAGTTTAATGTTATCAAAGAAGATGTTCTTCCTTTTCCGGTAAAAATACCAAGAATAACTCCAGCATTTTTCAAATCAATAAGCAAATCTTTAATTCCATCATAAAGGTTAGCTATCTGATGATTATTGTGGTAATACTCATAATAATCTTTTCGAACAATCTCAAATTTATCAGGGAACATTTGCTTAAGTATTACATCTTCGGTAGGACCAAACAAAGCAATTATTTCTTCATTTGTAAATCGTTTATTAAGATACTTTTCAGCTATGTAGTTAAATGAATCAAAAATAAGTTGATTAGTAAAAGTTAAGGTACCATCAATATCGAAAATTATTCCTTTGAATCTTGCTTTAGTCATTCCGGTAAGAAAATTTTGTAAAACTTACCTGTAACTTAATACTTTAATCTCTAAAAATTGATTATAACAATTGTTCTTAATACTATAAATTTGGTATGTAAAATGACAAGTTTTTACATCCTAAACAACAACAATCACAAACAAATAGGAGTAATAATGAACAAATTCTTTCTACTTATTTTCACAGCATTTTCATTCTTTATTTTTGCTCAGACTGAAGAACAGATTCGGCTTGAGGCAAATCCCGATTATCAACCTGTTATTGATAATTCAGAATATGCTCAACTTCTGCGGGAATTAATTGAGGCAAGAGAATCCGGAGATATGCAGCAATACAAGCAAATCCAAAATCAGATTCAAATAAAATTTTCCGATAGATTTGTTGGAACTCCTGTCAGCTCTTCAGATCAGATTTTAATTCCTGTTGATAAAGAACCAGTAATAACTGGAAGCTTGCCCATTGGAATCGAGTGGGCTGATGAATTAAAAATATTTGATGGAAAGATAGGTGTATCTACAGGAGGCAACCCTACACCCAATAGAAAAATGATTAAACTAATAGCAGATACATTAGGGACTCTATATGCTGCCTGTATTACTAATTGGTTTAGCGCAGACACTCTTGCATTCTTTAAATCTACTGACAAAGGATTCACCTGGAGTTCAATTAAATACATTTATGCAGGGAGTAATGTCAGATACCAGGGATTTGATATAGATATTGCTGATACTGCTAATGGTAGATGGAAAATAGGAATAGTTGTTTCATTAACTCCCAGAGGTGGAAATGGCTACAGCGGTACTTTGGCTTATGGGGATATGTTCGAAGATGGGAGTGAATTTTCAGCTGTATTGGTTGAACCTGATACTGGTATTACAGGGTGTATATCACCGGCAATCGTTACAGATGCTTATGATTACTATCCCTATGAATCGTATTGGTATATAACATATCAAAGAGTTGATACCACAACCGGAATTACGCAACAAGTAATAGCAGCATATTCTACTAATGGAGGAACTTCCTGGTTGCAGGACACTGTTCGCACCGGATTTAATGATTATCAACTTGATATTGATTATGCCAAAACCGATACATTTTTTGTGTATGTTTTATTAACAAATAATGCGACTACTACCAATGAGAATTTAAGACTTAGGTATATACCACTGACACAACTTGGTACCTCTTCCAGTTGGTTACAATATAATGTTGCTAATTCAACAAATCCTGAAAATGATGGTATGATGGCAGTTAACAGAGCAACAAATCAAATTGCAGTTGTACACACAACTGATGTCGGAGGTAACAAAAATATCGAATATGCATATTCACTCAATGGAAAGGTTCCTTTTACTCAGAATGTAGCATTAGCTACACAATCCAACGATGAGGAAAGACCCTCAATCCACAGCCCTTATAATCAAGCCGGAGCTTTTAGGGTTGTCTATATCATAAAAGATACCTCAGATAAAGTTTTATATAAGGGCACAACTGATATACAAAATTTTACTGCAAGTCCAACAAGTGTCTCTCGGGTTAATCATTCATCAACAAGTATAATACCCAGTGTTTGCGGTTTTCAGATAGGTGGAGGTTTTGCGGGTGGAGTGGTTTATGCAGGCTTTGGACCAAATAATCTTTACTTCAACAGTTCCAATCTTACTACCGATGTTGAAGATGAACTTATTTCTCCTGAAAATTTTGCTTTGTATCAAAACTATCCTAATCCATTTAATCCATCCACAAAAATTGTATGGCAGTCACCAGTAAGTGGTTGGCAAACTCTAAAAGTTTATGATGTATTAGGAAATGAAGTTGCAACTTTAGTTAATGAATACAGAGAAGCTGGCAGGAATGAAGTAACATTTGATGCTGGCAGTCTTTCGAGTGGTTTGTACATTTACACATTGAAGAACGGAAAATTTATTTCATCAAGAAAGATGATGCTAATCAAATAATAGTTTGAAATTGTCACAATTCTTTCAGGCGAGCTAAATTGCTCGCCTTTTTTATCTCCGATTAGTGAGTTGATAAAACTCTGTAACCTTTATAAGTTTGCGCCGTCCAAATTCATTCATATTTCCAAACAATTTGTGAGGTTCAAATTGGATATTGTAGCATTAAATGAAAAAATTAAAAAAGAAAGTGCATTTGTTGATGTTCTTTTTAACGAAATCGGAAAAGTAATTGTAGGGCAGCGGGCAATGGTCGAACGGCTGATTGTCGGTTTGCTGGGTAATGGTCATATATTACTTGAGGGCGTTCCGGGTCTCGCAAAGACTCTCGCAATTAAAACTCTCGCTTCAGCAATGAAAGCGAAATTTCAGAGGATTCAGTTCACACCTGATTTATTACCAGCTGATTTGATAGGTACACAAATTTATAATCAGAGAGATGGAAATTTCTTAATACGCAAAGGTCCAATCTTTTCTAATTTTATTCTTGCTGATGAAATTAACAGAGCACCTGCTAAAGTACAATCTGCTTTACTTGAGGCAATGCAGGAAAGACAGGTTACCATCGGTGAGCATACCTTTAAACTTGACGAACCTTTCTTAGTACTCGCCACACAAAACCCTATTGAACAGGAAGGAACTTATCCATTGCCTGAAGCACAGGTTGATCGTTTTATGCTCAAGGTCAGGATTGATTATCCTTCACGGGATGAAGAATTAAAAATTATGAGAATGAACATTAATAACGATGTTATTCCGGTAAATCAGGTTATTTCTCCCGAAGATATTCTTCGTGCAAGAAATCTGATTCACGAAGTTTACATAGATGAGAAAATTGAGAAATACATTCTCGATATTGTTTTTGCCACAAGAAATCCCAAGCAATTTGGACTGAACAATCTCGTTGATTTAATAAGTTATGGGGCTTCACCTCGCGCTACTATAAATCTTGCACTTGGAGCAAAAGCTATGGCATTTATCAGACGAAGAGGTTATGTAATTCCGGAAGATGTGCGTGCTATTTGTTTTGATGTACTGAGACACAGAATTGCTGTAACCTATGAAGCAGAAGCTGAAGAATTAACGAGTGAAAATATAATTCAGGAAATTCTTAACAGAATTGAAGTTCCTTAATAATGATTGACAAAGAATTACTAAAACAAGTTCGTGAAATAGAAATACGAACCAAAGGACTTGTTAATCAGGTCTTCTCGGGCGAATATCATTCCGTTTTCAAAGGAAGGGGAATGGAATTCTCTGAAGTTCGTGAATATCAGTTTGGAGATGATATAAGAAATATTGACTGGAATGTTACTGCAAGATTTGGCCATCCGTATGTTAAAATATTTGAAGAAGAAAGAGAACTTACAGTAATAATGATGATTGATTTGAGCGGCTCACTTATGTTTGGTTCAAAAGAAAAAACCAAACAGCGAATTGCTGCCGAAGTAAGTGCAATCCTTTCTTTTTCTGCTCTGAAAAACAATGATAAAGTTGGATTACTTTTATTTACGGATAAGATTGAGAAATTTGTACCTCCGCGTAAAGGTCGGAAACATGTTCTGAGAATTGTTCGTGATGTACTTTCATTCAAACCTGAGGGTAATAAAACAAATCTTAAAACCGCATTGGAATATCTTAATCGTGCAGTAAAAAAGCGTTCGATTGTTTTTTTACTTTCAGATTTTATTGATGAGGGGTTTGAAAAAATAATTCGCATAGTAAGCAAAAAGCATGACTTAATCGGATTAGTTCTTGAAGATCGCAGAGAAAAGGAAATTCCGAAAATTGGATTAATGAAAGTAATTGATCCGGAAACTAATTCGGAAAGATTGATTGATACAAGCAGCAGTCAGTTTCGTCAGAATTTTACAGTTCGTACGAGGGAGCTTGCTGAAAAAAGGAAGTATATGTTTCGCTCAAACAAAATTGATTCTGTTAATATTCAGACGGGTGAGAACTATATTAAGCCATTGGTACAATTTTTCAAACTTAGAGAAAGAAGATGGTAAAATTTTTTCTGAAATTATTCCTGATTTTTATTTTCACATCTGAGGTTTATTCACAGGAAATATCTGTTACAGCTTTCACTGATTCCTCTGATTATCTGATTGGTGACCATATTAATTTTACACTTTCGGTCACTCATTCTGATGATGTAAGCATCATCACACCTTTTTTCAGCGATAGTCTGAAGCAATTTGAAATTCTTAAAGTTCTTCCTGAACAGACAGAAGAATCAGACAATAAAAAAACTATCACTTATAAGTATGTTTTAAGCTATTTCGATTCTGCTGAAGTTACAATTCCACCAATAAAAATATTTTACAGAACTAAATCCGATACGATTCTAAAATCAGTTCAGACTGATTCTCTTAGAATCAGAATTCAGAAGCTGAATGTTAAAGTGGAAGAAGATATTAAAGATGTAAAACCACCTCTTAGAATTCCTTTTGATTGGCTTACTCTAATAATCTGGGTTTTGATCGCTGTTGCAATTTTAATTTTAGCATATTTTGTATACAAAAAATATTTCCGGAGAAAGGAAATCAGTGCAGTAGAAAAACCAAAAATAATTTTGCCACCTCACGAAGAAGCATTAATGAAACTTGATCAACTTGACAGAGAACAACTTTGGCAGAATGGGTTTGTAAAAGAATATCATTCTCGGATTACTGAAATTATCAGAGAATATTTCGAAAGAAGATTTGGTTTGCCTGCTCTCGAATTACCTACTTCAGAGCAATTGGAGTTGCTCAAAAGAATTCCGGATGCAAAAGAAATTTATGCGGTTACAGAGTCCTTCTTATCAAATGCAGATCTCGTGAAGTTTGCGAAGTTTGTACCAATGGATGGAATTAATTTTGAGATGATGAAACAGGCGATTGCAATAGTAAAACGAACTGCAATAGAAAATTTTCAGGATAAAGGAGCAGAAGATAATGTTCAGTAATGTGGAATTTGCTTATCCGTGGGTATTGTATTTTCTTTTAATCATTCCGTTGCTTGTATTTTGGTATTTTTATAAAGGCAGAAAGAAGCAATCAGCTATTATCTATTCATCAACAAAATTATTTCCTGAGAAACTTTTTTCTCAGCGAATCAAATTATTATATATTCCGATTTTATTCAGACTGCTCGCTCTGGCTCTTTTGATTATTGCCTTAGCCAGACCTCAGAATTTTTCTTCAGGAACTAACATAAATACAGAAGGAATTGATATAGCAGTTGTTCTGGATATTTCCGGAAGTATGCTTGCAGAAGATTTTAAACCGAACCGGCTCGAGGCAGCCAAGGAAGTTGTTGATGAGTTTATTCAAGGTAGAATTACTGATAGAATAGGCTTGGTTATTTTCTCCCGCGATGCTTTTACTCAATGTCCTCTTACTATCGATTACTCCGTGTTAAGAAATTTACTTAAGGATATCCGAAGTGGTATGCTTGAAGATGGAACTGCAATTGGGAACGCAATTGCCAATGGAGTTAACAGACTGAAAGACAGTGATTCCAGAAGCAAAGTAATAATACTTTTAACAGACGGAGTTAATAATGCCGGCGAAGTTGACCCATTATCAGCTGCTGAAATCGCTCATACTTTCGGAATCAGAATTTATACAATTGGCGTCGGTACAAGAGGTGAAGCTCCATATCCGGTTCAGACTCCTTTTGGGATTCGTTATCAGATGATGCCTGTTGAAATAGATGAACCACTGCTTAGAAAAATCGCAGAACGGACAGGAGGTCAGTATTTTCGTGCAACAAATAATCGTGCTTTGAAAGAAATTTATGAGCGGATTGATAAAATGGAGAAATCAAAAATTGAAGTAACTTCTTACAGAGCTGCCCAGGAATTATTTTTTAACTGGCTTGCAGCATCTTTTATTTTACTTTTACTTGAAGCTTTACTAACAAAAACATTTTTAAGGAAGTTGCCGTAGATGTTTAGATTTGAAAATCCTGAATACCTCAATCTTTTGTGGTTATTACCACTTCTTATTCTTTTTTATGTTTGGTTTAATAACCGTAGAAAAAAACTTCTTCAGGAGTTTGCTGATGAGGAACTTCATAAATTCATTATCCCTGAGCATAGTAAAGTTAAATTAAAGATTAAGTTTGCTTTGATACTGATAGTTTTGACTCTCCTGATTTTTGCCGCTGCAAACCCACAGGTCGGAACAAAGCTGCAGGAAGTTAAACAAGCCGGTATTGATGTTTTTATTTGCCTTGATGTTTCCAATAGTATGAGTGCTGAAGATATTAAACCAAACCGGCTCGAGAAAGCCAAATATCAGATATCTAATCTTATTCAGAAACTTCGTGGTGATAGAATTGGATTAATAATTTTTGCAGGACAGGCATACATACAATTTCCGCTTACAACTGATTATTCAGCAGCGAGTTTGTTTCTCAACGCTGTTGACTTCAATTCTGTTCCTCAGCAGGGAACAGCTATTGCTTCGGCTATTAATCTGGCAACACAATCATTCGATACTGCCTCAACTCAAAAAGCAATAATCATTATTACCGATGGTGAAGATCACGAAGGAGATATTGAGGGCGCGGTTGAAAATGCAGTAGAAAAAGAAATAAAAATTTATACGATTGGTCTTGGCTCTCCCGATGGTGTTCCCATTCCCATTTATGATGAGAGGGGAAATTTACGCGGATTTAAAACTGATAAATCGGGCAATACTGTTCTTACAAAACTTAATGAACAGATTTTAAAGGAAATTGCTGCCAATTCTGATGGAGTTTATTATCGCGGAAATAATTATGAAGACTATCTTGATAAAATTTATTCAGATCTTGCACAGCTTGAAAAATCAGAGTATGGAACAAAGAAGATAACAGATTATGAAACCCGATATTATTATTTACTGATTCCCGCTGTAATTCTTCTATTGATAGACTTTTTTATTTCGGAGAGAAAATCTCCTGTATTCAGTCGTCTAAATAAAAAACTTGGATTTGAAGAATGAAAAGAATATTTATTAAAATATTTTCTATAACGCTTTTTATCTTTTTACAAAATATCAATGCTCAGTCGGTTCGTAAACTTAACAATGATGGGGTTGATTTATATGATAAAAAAAAGTTTGCCGATGCCGAAGTTAATTTCAGAAAAGCACTTGAGAAAAAAGGAGATGACTTTATATCAAATTTTAACCTTGGAGATGCATATTACAAACAAGAAAAATATGAAGAAGCAATTAAATCATACCAGACTGCATTGAGCAAAACAAATGATGATATAACAAAAGCACAAGTCTTTCACAATATTGGAAATTCGTTACTGAAGTCGGATAAAATTCAGGAAAGTATTGAAGCATATAAAAATGCCTTGAAGTTAAATCCTAACGATTCAGACACAAAGTATAACCTGTCTTATGCATTGGAGCTGTTGAAAAACAAAGATAAAAATAAACAGCAACAGCAGAATCAAAATCAGGACAATCAGCAAAATCAGAATCAGCAGCAACAAAACAATCAAAACCAAAATCAGGATAAGAATCAACAGAGTCAAAATCAGCAGCAACAGAACAATCGGCCAAAAGATCAGGAAGCTAAACAGGACAACACTAAACAACAGCAGAACCCTTCTAAAATTTCAAAAGAACAGGCAGAAAGAATACTCGAAGCACTAAAAAATAATGAAAAAGATTTGCAGAAAAATTTAAGAAAAGTAAAAGGAAAAGTTGTTAAACCGGAGAAGGACTGGTGATGAAAAAACTATTAGTAACGATTTTTCTTTTATTCCATTTCCAGCAGATTCTTGCGCAGACATTTACTGCGTCTGTGGATAAGAATCCCGTTGCAGAAAATGAGCGTTTTGAAGTTTCATTTACTTTTGAGGGAAACGATATTAATTCAATACGAAACTTTTCCCCACCTGCTTTTCAGAATTTCAGAATTCTCGCAGGGCCAAATCAGTCAACCAGTATGCAGATTATAAATGGAGCTGTTAGCGCTTCCAGAACTTTTTCTTACATTTTGCTTCCTTCAGCAACTGGTACTTTTACTATTGGAAGTGCAACAATTGAATACAAAGGTCAGACACTGAAAACTGAACCATTAAAGATTGTGGTTGTAAAAGGTAGTCCCAAACCAAAGGAAGAAGAAATAGCAGGTGTATCTGAAAACGAGATTGCAAAGAATCTTTTTATTAGGGCAAGTGTTGATAAAACCCGTGCTTATCTTGGCGAACAGGTTACAGTTACCTACAAACTTTACACGAGATTGAACATTGCAGCTCAGATGTCTATCAGCAAGCTTCCTCAGTACAGTGGATTCTGGGCTGAAGAATTGGAAACATCAAGAACTCTGAGTTTTACAACTGAAGTAATAGATGGTAAGAAATTCAGTGTAGCAGTATTAAAGAAAGCAGCTTTATTCCCAAATCAGGTTGGAAAACTTGAAGTTACACCTTTTGAGCTTAATGTTCCGATAGAAATACCTAAAAAGCGAAATCCGAATAATATCTGGGATAGTTTTTTTGATGATCCATTCAGACGAGGAGAAATTTATCAGTACAATGCCAAATCAAATATTGTAAAAGTAGATGTGGTTCCGTTGCCCGAGCAAAGCAAACCAGCATCCTTTAAAGGTGCAGTCGGCAAATTTGAATTTTCTGCATCATTTGATAAATCGAAAACCAAAACGAACGAGCCAATTTTATTGAAGATAATTATTTCTGGTGTTGGAAATCTTAGTCTTCTGCAACTACCGGATTTTGAGCTTCCTGCCGGATTTGAAAAGTATGAACCTAAGATAAATGATCAGATTAATCGCCTGAACAAAATAAGCGGTGTCAAAACAATTGAGTATCTCTTAATCCCAAGAATTTCAGGCACAAGAGAAGTTAAACCGATTTTATTTTCATATTTTGATCCTGATCTCAAGCGATATATAGAATTAAAATCAAATCCGTTTTATATAACTATAGAACAGGGAGATAGTTCAGCTAATTATTATGTAGCTCAGAAAGAAGGCATTAAACAATTAGATACGGATATCAGATTTATTAAAACTGATTTTGTGGATATCAGAAAACACGGGAAAAGACTTATAGAGGAACCAGGATTTTGGGTTGCAACATCAATACCTCTATTGGCTTTTATCGGACTGATTGGTTGGAAACGAAAGCAAGATAAACTGTCCGGAAACATTCAGCTTCTCAAATACCAACGGGCGGAAAAAATTGCAAAATCTAAATTCAAAAAAGCATTGAAATTTCTTGAAGCAGGAAACAGTGAGGCGTATTATTCAGAAATTGCCCAGGCATTTTTTGGATATCTGGAAGACAAACTTCACATTTCCAAATCTGAATTTACACTGGATAAAGCTCATAAAATTTTAATTGAGAAGGGAGTTGAATTGCAACTTGCCGATAGAATGAAAGCTGCCGGCGAAAAATGTGAATTTATCAGATTTGCCCCAAATGCGGCAGCTTCAACTGCTATGAAAGATTTTTATAACGAACTTTTGAATATTGTAATTGATATTGAAAAAGGTTTGGATAAATAAAATGTTAAGATTCTATATTGCAGTGATTAGTTTATCTCTGATTAATCTGTGTTTTGCACAATCCTCTGTTGAAGAGGTTATGAAGCGTGCAAATGAATTTTATGTAAATGGTCAGTTTGAGGAAGCAATAAAAACTTACAATTCTCTGATAGACCAGAATTATGAAGGAACATCATTGTTTTATAATCTCGGAAACGCATATTATCGAATCGGAAAAATAGGATTTGCAATACTTTATTATGAAAAAGCATTAAAACTTTCTCCGGATGATGAAGATGTCCTGCACAATCTTAAAATTGCACAAATGAATGTGAAAGATAAAATTGAATCATTACCACCATTCTTTCTTTTCAGAATCTGGGAATCTATACTGGAAACTTTTTCAGTGAATGGCTGGACAATTCTAAGTTATGTTTTATTCACATTATTTCTTTTTGCACTTGGTTATTATTTTTTTGCTAAGAATATTGCACAACAGAGAACAGCGTTTTATTCCTCGATATTCGTTTTTATTGTTTTTCTGATTTCAGTCAGTTTGCTTATCGTAAAGTTAAATCAGGAATCAAAATTAAAATATGGTGTTGTTCTTAATCCGAGTTTAACAGCCAGATCAAGTCCCGATCCTCAGGGCAGGGATGCATTTGTTATTCATGAAGGTTTGAAGGTAAAAGTTGAAGACAATGTTGACCAATGGATAAAAATAAGACTGGAAGACGGAAAGGTTGGCTGGGTTGAAAAAGAATCAATAGGTATCATTTAATAACAATATATTCAGGAGGTTCTATGAAGTTCTGTTTAATGGTTCTCTCAATTATCTTTTTTATTTCGGTTGGTACTTTTGCTCAGGAAAAATCGTGCTGCAGCAGTAATGAGAATATTAAGAAAGAAGTTTCAGTAGAAAAGTCACTTAATAAAGATGGAAAGACTGTTGAAATCAGAGAAACAGTCATTAAAGATGGAAAAACCGTTGAAGTAAAAAAAGTTGTTAAAGAAGAATCGGCAAAAGATCATTGTGGTAAACAAGGTGAGCATTCTTCTGAGAAAAAGGAAGATTGTAAACCAAAAGACCTTTCTATGAATAAAGGGGAATGTTGTACAACTGAAAAGAAAGTTGAAAAAGATAAGAATTAACTATCTGAGGGAGCATAAAAGCTCCCTATTTTATCCCCCAAAAATTTCAGTCATTAAATCAATTAACTTCTGCCGCGGAAATGGTTTGGAAAGGTAATGTGTGCATCCGGAAGTAAGCATTTTCTCGCGGTCGCTATCAAGGGCATAAGCAGTAACAGCAACAATTGGAGTTGAAGCATATTCGGGCATAAGTCTGATTTCCTGCACCACATCCAGACCATTTTTATCACCGCTTAAACCAATATCCATCAGAATAAGATCAAAATGTTTGTTCTTCACAATTTCAATAGCATCATCAGCATTATTAACTGCAGTTAGCTGAACCATATTCCCTATAAACGCTGAAATAGTCTGAATGTTGATTGGATCATCCTCAACAAGCAAAACAAATTTATTACTGAAATCAGACACTATTACCTGCTGTTGTGAATGTTCTTCTTTTGCTTCAATATTTTCTGTTGCTGCGTTTAACTCAACAAAAAAGGCAGAACCTTCACCAAGTTTGCTGTCAAACCATATTCTTCCGTTCATTAGCTTCACATATTTTTTGGTTAATGTTAATCCCAGTCCACTACCTTCAAATTGTCTGTTATAACCTTCACTAACTTGTCTGAAAGGTTCAAAAATTATGTCGTGATAAGAATCAGGGATGCCTATTCCGGTATCCACAACTTTAATAATAATTTTGTTTTCGTTTTTAAAAGCTCTTATTGAAATACCACCATTTTCCGTGTATTTAACAGCATTGCTTATAAGATGAGTTAAAACAGATTTAAGCATGGTTGAATCTGCGAATGCAAGGATCTCGTCTTCTTCAACATCGAAGTACATGCTTAGTCCTTTTAACTTTGCTTCATTAAGAAATAGCTCATAGGAAGCTCTGATAAGAGGTAATATGTCGATTGGTTTTAAATCAACTGATAAGGTTTCACTTTCAATTCTTGTTAAATCGAGAATTGCATTTAAGGTTTCGTGCAGTCTTTGACCGCTTTTACTTATGATATTTGCCAATTCAAGAGTAAGAGGTTCTTTTGTGTCTTCAGCAATCATACTTGAACAACCGAGTATTCCAACCAATGGTGTTCTTAATTCGTGACTCATATTTGCGAGAAAATTTGTCTTTAGTCTGTTCGTCTCTTCGGCTTTGGCTTTGGCAATTCTAATTTCATCGAGTAACTTTTTTAATTTAGTTACATCGTCCTTAATTCCAATGAAATTTGTTATCTCACCGCGCTCATTCTTAACTGGTGAAATTCTCGCTGATTCCCAATACAAAGTTCCATCTTTCCTTTTATTCAGAAATTCACCGGTCCATTGTTTACCTGAAGTTATACTTTCCCAAAGATGTTTGTAGGTTTCAGCTGATGTATAACCTGATTTTAGAAATCTCGGATTCTGTCCGATTACTTCCTCTTTATTATAACCGGTTAAGATACAGAAGGTATCATTTACATACTGAATATTGCCCTTCAAATCAGTTATAATAACAGCCGAGCTGCTCTGATTGATAGACTGTGAAAGTATTTTAAGCTGCTCTTCTGATTTTCTTTTTTCGGTAATGTCTTTGCAAATCAGCTGTAAAAGACTGTTTCCGTTGATATCAACTTTGTACAAATTCATTTCAGATAAAATTTTTCTATCGCCTGTTTCAAAGCACCATTCGAATTTTATCTTTTCGCCGCTTAAAGCTTTGTTGATATAAAAATTAAAAAGCTCCTCAGAATTTTCTCCGTTTATCTGAGATTCTGGTGAGAATTCGTGAATAAGGGAATGAATAATCTGATTTCTTGACTTTCCGAACATCTCTTCTGTTGCGGGGTTGCAATCAAAAATCCGGAATGATTTGATATCAAGAAGCAGGATTGCATCCATTGCGTTTTCAAAAAGAGCTCTGAATTTTTTTTCAGATTCTTTGATAAGAGTTTGTGCCTTTTTTCTTTCAGTGATATCTCTGGTTATGCACAGCAAATAATCATGTTTATTTAAGGTTATCCCTTTTGCACTTACTTCGGCATCAAAGCTGCTTCCATCTTTTCTTCTATGAACAACTTCAAAAATTTCTGTTTTACCCTTAAGATTTCTGATAGTTGACAAAATTTTATCATTATTCCAACTGGCATTGTAATCTTTTGCATTTAGCTGAAGCATCTCATCAACACTATAACCCAACATTTTACAGAAAGTGTCGTTTGCCTGTACTACATTCCCACTCTGATCAAGTATGTAAACAGCATCATTAATTGATTGCAGAAATTCGAAAGTTAGATTTCCTAAATTTTCTTTCATTTATTTCCAATTTCCATTTTAATTATGCCTTAATATGCAATAAGAATGAAAACCGGGAAATAAGATAAAAGAGGTTTTTAATGTAGTAATTCAGCTACAAAAAATTTTTACACTTTTAAAAGTTTTTATTGTAGTAAAATTACTACAAGAAAATAAATAGTTATCCTATAACAAGAATTATCAGAATTATACAAATTAGCACAAGTAAATATCAGGATTATTGAAAATGAAAAATTGTGGAGTCGCCGTGCTTAATCGAATTATGACCTTTCTTTCCGTGCTATATTCCCTCATACTGCTTTCCACATTCATAATTCTTTTAAGTTAACGGCGCTCCCAATGATAGAGATGAAATATGAGTATGATTTGGTATAAAATAAGTTTTCCGTCTTATCTGACTAATGGCAGAAGTAGGGAATCATTTATAAAAGAATTTTTCAGACATAAGAAAATTTTTGGTAAACCAGAAGGTATGGATATTTATGAGCTTGAATATGATCTTGATGCACATGGAGTGATTTATATTTCGATACCAAATCAGGCAATTGATAACCTTATTCAGTTATCATTAAAAAAATTTACACCGGTACCGGTAAAAGCACCATCAGTGAAATTGAGAAAAATTAGTTCAGAAGTTTTTTCATAGCCTCCTCTGTGATTGTTGGTGGTTAGTATAACAATACAAGTCAAACCGTTTGGTCAAGCGGTTTGATTAAAAGCCTCCACAAGCCCCTCCGGAAACGGAGGGGATTTTTTTTATATTCCTATCATTAAACCTAATTTAAACTGAATATTATTTATTGAACGCTTATCAGAAATAAAATGCTCGTCGCTCGATGATGAGTAGAGGGGGTCTTTGTCATCATTAAGTGTAGTATAGGAGTCAATTCGTCTTACTGTGGATGGATTAACGGATTTGAATTCTTTGCCAAAAAGATTTAAAAATTGGTAATGAACACTTAAGTCCAGCTTTAATCCGGGGTTTAATTTCAATAAAATTCCTGCTGCACCACCAGCGCCGATTCTTGCTGCAGATTCAATGTTATAATTTCCGCTCGGAACCTTCGACAAACCTTGTAGTTTTACTTCTCCGCTTAGTTGATTGAACATAAGATATGGAGCAAAGTAAGGAGTAACAGGTGAAAGAGGAATATCAATCATTATTTCAGGACCGAGTTTTACAGAAAAGTTTTTTAATGATACTTCAACTTTCCCGTTATTGTTGTCTGCATTGCCATCTCCATTGAGCGATGAGTAATCTATCTCGGCGAAGAATGATGTTCCAATAATTCCCGCTCTTGCTTTTGCGAAAAATGAATATCCGCTTGAAAGTCCGTACTTTGTACCATTGTAAAAATCATCTGCTGAACCACCTGCATCTCCCTGTGGGATATTGTAGGAAAGACCACCGCCGACCTGAGCAGTAATTTGTGCTGATGAAACTGAAAGAAATGATATGCTGAGCAGAGTAATAAAGATTAATTTTTTCATAAAAGAACTCCTTAATTTTGTTCTGTTTAATTTAATAAAGACAAACCTTGATTGAAATAAGATTTACACTCAAATCAATAATTGATAACTTTAACGAGAGTATATATTTTTCAATTATGAATTCGAAGAAATATAACAATGTAAAGCTAACGATAAGTGTTTCTGAAGCTGTTCTGATTTTTATTTTAACCTTTCTTTTCCTGTATTTGGGTTACAGCAAAAGGTTAGCTGATTACCTTTACACATTCACTGAATCTGATTATTTAGTTCTGATTCTTTTTAGCATTATTACCGGTTTATCAGTTTCAATTATTTTTTTTCCTTTGAATTTTTATTCATCTTACATCCTTGAGCATAAATACAACTTATCGAATCAGACTTTATTGAAATATTTTACCGAAGGTATCAAATCAACTATTGTTTCAGGATTTATTGGGTTGCCAATACTGATTTTGTTCTACTTCATACTTAAGGAATTCGGGGATAATTGGTGGTGGGTTTTTGCGGTTGCTTTGTTTTTTATATCAGTTATTTTATCTCAGATTTTTCCAATAGTAATATTTCCTATTTTCTATAAAGTAAAATCAATTGAGGATGCGGAACTGAAAGAAAGAATCAAAACACTTGCTGATAACGCCGGACTTAAAGTTCAGGATGTTTATGCTTTTGACATGAGTAAGAATACAAAAAAAGCCAATGCAGCTTTTACAGGACTTGGTAAAACAAAAAGAATTATTCTTGGTGATACATTGCTATCATCCTACTCAAAAGATGAAATTGAGACTGTTATTGCTCACGAGCTTGGTCATTATAAGAAAAAACATATCTTAAAAAACATTATTATCGGAACAGTAAATAGTTTTGTACTTATTTTTCTTATTTCTGTTTTGTACAAATTATCGCTTTCCTGGTTCGGATTTTCATCCATCACTGAAATTGCTGCACTTCCGCTTCTGACTTTATGGGCAATGCTCATAGGTCTAATTCAAACTCCGATTGGGAATATGCTTTCAAGAAAATTTGAATTTGAAGCTGATCAGTATGCAGTTGAAGTAACAAACAAACCTGCAAGTTTTATACAAACGCTTAATAAATTAACAGAACAGAATCTTGGTGATAAAGAACCTCATCCATTCGTTGAATGGTTTTTCTACAGCCATCCTTCTATCAGGAAAAGAATTGAAGCAATTGAAAAATTCGCACAGAAAAACAAAATCATAGAAAAAACTCACTTACAGGAGCAGATGAGTTGATTACAATCATTAAATTATTTTTTATTATTCTTCATACAGCAATTTGCTCTGTGTTCGCATTGATTTTCATCTTTATTGACAGAACATTTACTCTGTATCATTGGCTTTCAAAAATTTTTTCAGGTGGAATTCTTCTGATTAGTGGCATCAGAGTTAAAATAGATGGTCTGGAAAATATTGACCCGAAAGCAGTTTATGTTTTTGCTTCAAATCATTCGAGTCAACTTGATATTACTGCTTTGCAGTGGGGAATTCCAAATCGTTTGGCAATGATTTTCAAAAAAGAGCTTGCCGGAATTCCATTATTTGGTTGGCAATTAAGATTGGGACCTTATATAATGGTTGATAGAAAAAGTCTTGAAAGTGCTGCTAAAAGTATTGAAGAAGCAAAGGAATTAATGAAGAAGAAAAAAATTTCCGTTCTTGTTTTCCCCGAAGGCACAAGAAGTAAAACAGGAGAAGTGCAGCAATTCAAAAGAGGAGCTTTTCATCTTGCAGCTAAAGTAGGATATCCGATTGTACCCGTTACAATTAACGGAACAGAAAAAATACTTCCAAAAGGAACCTTTAAATTGAAAAGAGGAACAATTTTTCTGCACATTGATAAACCAATCTCCGCAGACCAATTAAAATCCAAACAGGATGAAGTAGAACTTATGGAAAAAGTAAGACAGATTATTATTTCAAACAAAAAGGAATACTAATGTCAGTTACAAAAAGTGAAGTTGAAAAAATTGCCAAGCTGGCTAAACTAAAATTTTCAGACTCTGAACTGGAAAACTTTACTCATCAGATGAATGAAATTCTGAAGTATATGGAAAAACTGAATGAGCTAAACACTGATAATGTTGAACCTCTTTCCAATCCAATTGATGCGACAAATATTTTTCGTGAAGATGAAATAAAACAATCTATAAATACTGAAGATGCTCTGAAAAATGCACCGGTTTCGGATGACAAATATTTTATAGTGCCAAAAGTAATTCAGGATCAAAATAAGTAATACTGATGCCAGCAAAACCAAATAATTCACCTTTTATACTTGGCGTAATTCCGGCAAGATTTGCATCAACAAGACTGATGGGAAAACCACTTGCAAATATCGGCGGGAAACCAATGATTCAACACACTTATGAAAGCGCATTGAAATCCAAATTGATTAACAAATTAATCATTGCGGTTGATGATAATAAAGTTGCTGATGTTTGCAAATCATTTGGCGCTGCTGTAATGATTACTTCAAAGGATATTCAGACCGGTTCG
>FWPV01005365.1_pt1 | contig 25751 bp, 32 predicted proteins | sample 2228371 | NCBI WGS metagenome assembly FWPV01 (sample SAMEA103939776, study PRJEB20133) | metagenome | reverse complement strand
CTGGAGCGACCTGGTGGAGCAGGAGAAGCTCAGCCAGGAAAGATATATTGGGACGATAGGAAATAGCTGCTGGCTGACCGGCTTTGCCCCCAAAGGGCGTGTCATGGACGTGCTGGCAATATTCCCGGGCAGAAGTTCGGTGACAGAACTGTCTGAAGAGGACTTTCGTGACCTGGCGGCCGGCCTGCTCAATGTGTTCCGTTATATGGACGAGCTCAATCTGGTCAGCTTTAATCTTTCCACCTATTCGGGCACGGACAGTAGCCGGTTCTGGACACACGTGCGGATTACGCCCCGTTCCTTCTTGTTGTATTCGCCCGTAGAAACAAACGACCAGTTCTATCTGCAGGTCCTGCACGATGAAAGTGTCTGTCTCCTGCGACCGGAGGTTGCCTGCCAGGAGCTAAGAAAGCGGTTTTTCCCGTCGGCTTGAGCCGACTGTCCGGCAGAGCGTGGCCTTCGGTCCCGGTCGGTGCCCTTTTTCGTCATCAATCATCGGTGCTATACTAGAATTTGGGCCGGCAATGTCTGAAGACCTCAATGCGGTAAAGCAGAGAATAGAGAAGCTGCGTGAGCAGATAAACTACCATAATTACCGCTACTACGTCCTGGACAGCCCTGAGATCAGCGATGCTGAATATGACGAGCTGATGCGGGAGCTCAGGGAGCTGGAGGCTAAGTACCCGCAGTTCGTCACCCCTGACTCGCCCACCCAGCGCGTTGGCGCTGCCCCTGTGGAAGCCTTCGGGGTGGTGGAGCACCCCCAGCCCCTCCTCAGCCTGGGAAATGCCTTCGATGATGAAGACCTGGAAGCCTGGTACCGGCGTGCTACCGACCTTCTCGGCGGGCGTAACTTCGACTTCGTCTGCGAGCTGAAGATAGACGGGCTGGCCGTGGCGCTCACTTACGTGAACGGCCTGTTCGAGGTGGGCGCCACCCGCGGCGATGGCTATCGCGGCGAGAATATCACCCAGAACCTGCGGACGATAAAGAGCATTCCGCTATCCGTGCCCAGAGACAAAGCGCCGCGACGGTTCGAGGTCAGGGGCGAGGTGTATATGCCGAAGAGCGGGTTTAAGAAGCTGAATGAGGAGCGGGCAAAAGAAGGACTGCCGTTGTTCGCCAATCCGCGCAATGCCGCCGCCGGCTCGGTAAGACAGCTCGACCCCCGCATCACCGCCCAGCGCCCCCTGGACATTTTCATCTACCAGCTCGGCTGGGCTGAGGGCGGGGCCGTGCCGGATACCCACTGGGAGATACTGCAATACCTGAAGACACTCGGCTTCAAGATAAACCCCAATATCGCTCACTGCAGGACGATTGCCGATGTGCGCAACTATTACCGCCACTGGGTGGAATACCGGGAAACGTTGCCTTACGATGCCGACGGGGTGGTGGTGAAGGTCAACCCCGTCCCTTATCAGGTGGAACTGGGGTTTGTAGGGCGTGAGCCGAGGTGGGCTATCGCCTACAAGTTCCCTGCCACTCAGGCCACCACCCGCCTCATAGACATCGGCATAAACGTGGGCAGGACGGGCAGCCTCAACCCGTACGCCATCCTGGAGCCGGTGCAGGTCGGTGGGGTGACCGTAAAGAGTGCTGCACTCCACAACGAGGAGGATATTCACCGTAAAGACATCCGCATAGGTGACTGGGTTATCGTGCAGCGGGCAGGAGAGGTGATACCCGAGGTCGTCGGCCCCGTAGTCAGCCGCCGCACCGGGGAGGAGAAGATGTTCCATATGCCCAGTCGCTGCCCTGTCTGCGGTGCCGAGGTGATAAAGCCTGAGGGGGAGGCGATGCACCGCTGCACCAACGCCGCCTGTCCGGCCCAGGCGCTGGAGAGGATAAAGCACTTTGTCAGCCGCGGCGCCATGGACATAGAGGGCATCGGCGAGAAGATGTCCCAGGCCCTGTTTGAGGCTGGTCTGGTCAAGGACGTGGGCGATATTTACTATCTCACCCGGGAGCAACTGCTGAAGCTGGAAAGGATGGCGGACAAGAGCGTCTCCAATATCCTTAATTCTATAGAGAAAAGCAAAGGCCGCCCGCTGGCAAGGGTGATATTCGCCCTGGGCATAACACATGTGGGCGAGGAGACCGCCGAGCTGCTTGCCGAGCACTTCCACAGCATCGACGAGCTGGGCAGGGCTACTCGTGAGCAACTGATGGAAATACCGTCCATCGGCCCCAAAATCGCCGACAGCATCGTGGCCTTCTTCCGTCAGGAGCAGAACCGGAACATCATCGAAAAGCTGCGCCGCACCGGCGTCAGGCTGGCGGAAGAGAAAGCCGAAGCAAAAGAACTGCCACTGGCAGGACTGGAATTTGTCATCACCGGCAGGCTGGACTCCTCCACCCGACAGGAGGCGGAGGCCAGGATAAAACGTCTGGGCGGCAAGGCTGGCTCCGATGTCACCCGGAAGACGAACTATCTGGTGGTGGGTGCCGAGCCCGGTTCCAAGCTCGACCGCGCCCGGGCTCTGGGGATTAAACAGCTTACCGAGGCAGAATTTCTGGACCTGCTCAAAGAGGCGGAAGAAAAAGTAAAATAATGCTGAGGCCACTCCTATATCCCGTTATTTGCGGAGAACTGTAAAGCACAATGCTCCCGGACAAAGGCGACGGATGAAATTGATAGTAGGCCTGGGCAACCCGGGCAAAGCATATGCTTTGAACCGGCACAACGTTGGCTTCCGCTGCATCGACTTTCTGTCAGAGACCTACTCCATACCGGTGAAAAAGCGCCAGTGTCAGGCCCGTACCGGTGGAGGAAATATTGCCGGCATCCCCGTCTTGCTCGCCAAACCAACGACCTTTGTCAACAACTCCGGTGAGTCAGTAAAACGGTTGATGCAGAAGTATTCCCTGGGCACAAGCGACCTCATCGTTATCTACGATGACCTGGATCTGCCCCTGGGGAGGATACGCATCAAACAGGGTGGCAACCCCGGCGGGCATAAAGGTGTGGCCTCAATTATCACCGCGCTCCAGGACAAGGGTTTCTGCCGTATAAGAATAGGCATCGGTCGCCCCGTCTCCGAAGACGGGGTGCCCGTGACCGACGAAGAGGTGATCGTGGACTACGTACTGGGCAATTTCACCTCCGAGGAAGAGCTGGTCATCAGGCCGGTGATTGCCCGGGCAGCTGAAGCCGTAAAGTGTCTTCTGGTCGAAGGCCTGACCAGAGCTATGGACAGGTTCAACAGGGCAGTTCCACTCTAGAGATGTTAAGCTATTTTTACCAGTGCAAAGTAATCATACGGAGGTAAAAAGATGGTCAGGATTATAGACTTGAGCGTCCCTATCGAGGACAGCCCCAGCGAGCCGGCAACGCCAAAGATCGTCCATGAACCGCACCAGCAGGGCGCGACGACGATGAAGGCGATATTTGGCTGTGGTGACAGCGACCTGCCGGACGGGCTGGGATGGGCGAGCGATACGGTGACGCTCTCTACCCATTCCGGCACGCACGTCGATGCCCCGTGGCATTATGCGCCGGTGTCCGAGGGGAAAAAGGCACGGACCATTGACGAGATGCCGCTGGAATGGTTTTATAGCGATGGCGTGGTGCTGGACATGCGGCATAAACCGCGGGGCTCGGGGATTACGGTGGAAGACCTGAAAGAGGCTTTAAGCAAAATAGGCTACCACATCAAGCCGCGGGACATCGTGCTCATACAAACAGGGGCCGATAAGTTCTGGGGCAGCCCGGAATATTTCAATGCCGGCTGCGGTATGACCCGTGAGTCTACTTTGTGGCTCATCGAACAGGGGGTACGGGTGATGGGTACCGACGCCTGGGGATGGGACCGTCCCTTCTGGGCGATACGCGAGGACTTTGCCAGGACTCGCGACAAGAGTCTGATATGGGCGGGACACTATGCGGGCATCGAGAAAGAGTACTGCCATATAGAAAAACTGGCCAATCTGGACAAGCTCCCCCGTCCTTTTGGCTTCAAGGTGGCGTGCTTTCCCATTAAAGTAAAAGCTGGTAGCGCCGGCTGGAGCCGCGTGGTGGCCATTTTTGAAGACTGAGGGGTGAGCTAGTTCAGATAGATAAGTGACACCGCTGCTAATGTTTTTCACCCTCACCCTAACCCTCTCCCTACTGGGAGAGGGTAGCATAGAGCCGTCCCGTTTAGGGAGAGGATTAGGCATGGGTATTACCATTGCGGCAGGATACATATAGTCCTCCCGTTTAGGGAGAGGGTAACATAAACGGGGATGGAAGCCGGCCCTTGTGGTCTCAGAAATTTAACACTGAGGTGTCACTAATCTACTGGACGAGTACAGGGGGTTGAGCCGAGGGGGTGAAACGGTTAAAATGTGTTGGCTTTACCGTGCGGCGGACAATGGCGGTGAGAGGGCCTAGTGAAGACGGCAATGGTGGAGACCTTTCTCTGTCCTAATTGCGGTGCCGAGAACCTGATGCACCACCAATTTTGCGGCAACTGCGGTGCCAGATTGGCAGCCAGGGTACAGTCGGTGGTGAAGAGGTGCCCCAGGTGCGGTATGGAGAGCCCGCCCGACTTTAAATTCTGTACCGATTGTGGTGCCGTGCTTGATCTATGTTGCCCCAACTGCGGTGCTGTGGTGCCCTCGGACTCCAGGTACTGCCCCAAATGCGCCTACCTCTGTGGCGAGGGGCGGTATGGCGACGTGTAGGCTGCGGGATAGGCGCCCGAAGAAACTCGTTTTGGCCAGCGGCTTATGAACTCCAGGCCCCCGCTATGGTATACCGTGCAGGCTGTTGTCGGTGCGCTGTTTGAACAGGCGTTGCTGGCGGCTGCAGTGCTCTGGCTGTTACCACTGTTTGGCATTAGACTTCCGCTGTGGCTGCTGGCGGTTCTCATGCTCGGGCTGGCGGTGCATTCCTGCATCATGTACCGCGTGGGCAGGACCACTTTTTTCCTCAAGCCAAAGGTGGCGTTTGAGAACATCATCGGTGCTACCGGCGTGGTGACCAGATGGCAGTCGTCCGAAGGTTATGTCAAGGTGCAGGGCGTGCTGTGGAAGGCAAGATGCCCGGAACATGGACTTAAGGCAGGAGACGAGGTGGTGGTGACCGGCGTCGTCGGACTCAGACTGATGGTGGTGCCTAAAGCGGTGTACAGGACTAGCAGCGGGACATAGAAAGGCAGGGGCGCGGAGGTAAGTTTTGCCGATGGCTGTTTCCCCGGCCGCTGCTTTGCCGGGTGCGGAGAATTTTCCCGCGGTATATGCTTTGCCTGGGACTTTGCGGCCGCAGAGCTATCGGATGGCCACCCCGAGAAAGTACGGCCAGATGATTATGCCCACTATGATCTTCCACCATGATAACTGGGCAAAACCGATGGTGAACAGCCAGCCGAAAAACCAGATTGTGCCAGCAAGGGCTCCTGTGGGGTTGCCGCCGCGCTTGCTCTCCTGTGCCATAGAGTTTCCTCCTTGTCCAAAGTTTTTTACCTGCACCCATTATAGCAGCCATATCAGCTCTGTAATAGCCACCACTCCTCACCGGACGCGGTGGTAGCGTTTCTCATCTGGCGGGAAATAGGGCTATCACCCTCACCCTAACCCTCTCCCTAGTGGGAGAGGGTTCTGAATCCGATCAGCGCCGCACCTATATCACCCCCTTACCCTCTCCCCGGTGTACGGGGTCAGTGTGCGGTCTTTACGGCCGGAGTTGCTGGCAGTAAAATACACGGAGTGCCGATAGCCGCTGTCCTGCAATCTGGCGGCGTTGGAGCTTGGGTGGACGGCAGTCTCTGGCGTGGTTTGCCACATCTAATGAATCTGGAAGGAGTAGACCATGGCAGCAAGAAAACGGGGTGCACTGCAAGGGCTGAGGGTGCTCGACTTTACCTGGGTGTACGCCGGGCCTTTTGCCACCAGACAGTTTGCCGATATGGGTGCCGAGGTGATAAAGGTGGAACCCTTCGGCAACGGCGCACTGGAGAGGCGCTATTCCCTGGTTATGGAACGCAACGGTGTCAAGCAGAGCAGCTATCACGTGTTTCTTAACCGCGGGAAAAAGAGCCTGTCCATCAATATCAAGACAAGAAAGGGACTGAGGGTCATCAAGGAGCTGATCAAGAAGTCAGACGTGATGATCTCCAACATGGCGCCCGGCGCGATGAAGGAACTGGGGCTGGGATACAATGCGGTCAGGAGGATAAATCCCAGGATCATCTACTGCACAATTTCCTGCTTCGGTCACTACGGTGCCTATGCTACCGAGCCCGGGTTCGACCTGATCGCACAGGTTGCCAGCTCGTGGTGCGGACAGACCGATCCACCGACGCCGGCGCCGGTGGCTATAGGGGACTGCAATGCCGCCATGCACGCCACCACAGCCATCCTGGCCGCCCTGTACTACCGTGAAAAGACAGGACGGGGGCAAAATATAGATATTTCTATGACCGACTGCCTCTTCCATCTCAATGAGAACAACGGGCCGGGATATCTGTTCAGCGGTCGCACCGTGCCGGCGGTGCCAAATACCCGTTGGGCGGCGGCTTATGCCCCCTACGGGCTGTACAGGGGGAAGGACGGGCTCATCGCCATCGCAGCACTGAGCGATGTCCTCTGGGAAAAGCTGGTCGGGGCGATGGGCGAGGGGTATCAGTGGTTGCTTACCGACCCGCGCACCAGTGAGCTCGAGGTCAGGCTCACCTATCAGAATGCCCCCTTTATCCACCGCACGCTAGAGGAGTGGGTGGGCAAATTCGACTCGGTACAGCAGGTGGAGGACCTCCTCCGCAAAGCTGGCATCCCGGCGATGCGGGTAAGGACTTTTGCCGAGGTGGTGGACGCCCCCTACATCCGTGACCGCGAGATGCTGGTGAAGATGGAGCAGCCCTTTGTCGGCGAGATCGAGGTCTATGGCAGTCCTTTCAGGATGTCCGAGACGCCCGGCAGGGTGACGGGGCACGCCCCGCTGATAGGCGAACATAGCCGCAAGGTGCTCTCACAGCTCCTCGGCTACGACGATGACGAGATCCGGAAGCTGTTTGACGAAGGGGTCATCTATAAGGAGCCGGCGGTAGACCGGCTTAGCGAATGGTACCGCAAACAGCGCCGGACGAAATAGGTCTGCTATCGTTGACTGCTAGATATATCCTAGCCGCTTTGCGCATCTAGACCACCGCTATCGTAGTAGCTGGTGCGGACACAAAGCGGTTAGCCCCCGGGTTCGATTATATACCCAGTGCCTTTGCTGCACCTTCCAGGTCTTTGGGCTTTACCCAGAGGATGGCCCCGTAGCGCCCCTCGCCGCTGGCCACCGCCTGCATGGCGGTGATGTTGATCTGTGCTTGCTTCAACTTGCCCACTATATCAGCCACGGCACCGGCGCGGTCATCGCCCTGAATGAGGAAGGCCGTCCTTGGCCCCACGATTTTGATGTTTGCCTTTCTGGCTGCGGCAAGGAAAACTTCCTTATCGTAGGGGACAAAGTCGAGCTGGGCACGCCCCCAGCCCGTGGGGAAGCCAAGAAAGGCGATGAGATTGACCCCCTCTGCTTTGAGAGCGTCAAGCACTGCCGCCCCGGCGCCGGCTTTGTGGGGGACAATGGTGTAGTAGTACTCGATGCGCTGGACCTTTTCCGCCATGGCAACCACCTCCTGAGCCACAATGTTTCACCAACTATCATATGCCGTCGGGCAACCGCAGTCAACCCTGTCCTGAGTTTCAAGGTGCCTGGGCGCAACCACTGCCCCCATCGGCGCACCAGGCAGCAAAAATTTCAGCATGCTTCACCCTCACCCTGCCCTCTCCCATTCAGGGAGAGGGTTCTTGCTGGCTGGTCGGTTGTCCAACTCCATGCCTGCCCTCTCCCATTCAGGGAGAGGGTGTTATCATCGGTGCGGGCAACAACCAGCTTAGCCCTGCCCTCTCCCATCAGGAAGAGGGACAGTATGTCGGCAAAGTCAGTCCGATGTTTACCCCCTGCCCTGTCCCGAAAAGTGGAGGGACGGACATGCGGATATGAAACCCCACCCTCGTGGCCTCAGCAATCTAAAACCGATGTCTCATACTAATCTACCGGACGAGCACAGCCCCTTGATTGGTCGTTAAGAAGGTGAGATAATAATAGTTATCAGTTTTTGACAATGTTAAGAAAGACAAGGCAGCGGGAAGTCATCCTGAAGGTGTTACGGTCAACTGATACGCACCCTACTGCTGACTGGATATTCAATGAGGTGAGGAGGGAAATACCGAACATCAGTCTGGGTACGGTGTACAGGAACCTGCGCCTTTTGTGTCAGAGCGGCGAGGTGCTGGAGCTCGACATGTGTGGCACATTCAGCAGGTTCGATGGCAGGACGGACAACCACTACCACTTCCGCTGTTTGAAGTGCGGTCGGGTGTTTGACATAGATGAGCCGGTGGATGAGCGGCTCAACAGGAAGGTGGCAGAAAAGACGGGGTTTGAGGTCCACTGCCACCGGCTGGAGTTCAGAGGGCTCTGTCTGGACTGTCGGAGCGGTTGAGGGCCAGGGAAAGCTAAAAATACTAAAAAGGGAAGGGTGAAGTGACGGCGCAGGCTTTTATAGGGGTATATATTGACACAGGGACAGTGGCGGGATATAGTATGTTTGCACGCACTGTCAACGGGAGCGGGGTCCGGAGGAAGGGTGGCGGGCTGTTTACCGGTGTTGGTTCTGAAATAAGGGGGCTGCCGCGCGTTTCCGTGGTAGTCCCTTTTGCTTTCCGGAAAACAGCGGGCAGGGAAGCCTGTTTATAACTGTAGAACTTTGAAAGAAGGGAGGTGTTGTGAGTATGGCAATACAGAGATGGCGTCCCTGGGACGAGTTCCGCGAGCTGGAGAGGAGGATGGAGGAGATGATGCGCCACCCCCTCCTTTCCCTGAGGTATCCGCTCGCCTGGTGGCGGGCACCAGGCGAGGAGGCGGCATGGATACCTCCTCTGGAAATGTATGAGAAGGAGGACAAGTTCGTCGTCAGGGCTGAGATACCGGGGATGAAAAAGGACGACATCGAGATCTCCGTCCTTGGCGATACTCTGACCATCAGGGGTGAGCGCAAAGCGGAGACCGAGGTGAAGGACGAGGACTATTACCGCTGTGAGCTGTGCTATGGCAGGTTCTCGCGCTCGATAACCTTACCCTCGGCGGTGCAGACAGCCAAAGTTGAAGCTGTCTACAAGGACGGGATACTGGAGATAGTCCTGCCCAAAGCCCCGGAGGCGAAGCCGAAGAAGATTCAGGTCAAGGTCAAGGAGGCTTCTGGAGGCGCGGCAGCAAAAGCAAAGCCGACCGAGCCCAAACCAAAAGCCGCTGAAGCCAAAAAGTAGACTTCCGACTGGCTTTCCCTGCCCCTGTTGATAAGCAAATTAAGGAGGAAGAGATGGCAAAGCAGGTCAAAGTCTATTCTACACCCACCTGACCCTGGTGCGTTAAGGTCAAGCAGTGGCTTGACGCGCACAAGGTGTCGTACCAGGAATTGAATGTGGCCGTGGACAAGGCGGCCAGGGATGAGATGGTGACCAAGACCGGCAAACTGGCGGTCCCGGTCATCGAAATCGATGGCGAGGTGGTGGTGGGCTACGACGAGAACTGGCTGAAGCAGAAACTGGGGCTATAGTTTCGGGCTATGCACGAGCTGATAATCGTCGGTGGTGGTCCAGCAGGGATGACCGCAGCTGTATATGCGGCACGGAAGAAGCTGGACACCGTGCTGGTAAGCAAGGATGTCGGCGGACAGGTGAACTGGACTCTGGGCATTGAGAATTATATGGGCTACCAGTTCATCGAGGGGCCGGAACTCATCCGCAGGTTTGAGGAACAGGTGAAGCAGTTCCCGCTGCAGATGGTACTGGGTGAAGCTGCCACCGGGGTAACAAGGTCAGGCAGCGGCTTCGAGGTGACCACCGACAGCGGTAAGTCCTTTAATTCCAGGGCGGTGATAGTCGCCACCGGAAAACGCCCCCGACCGCTAAATGTGCCCGGGGAGGAGAAGCTGGTGGGCAGGGGGGTGACCTATTGTGCCATCTGTGACGGCCCTTTGTTTGCCGGCATGAAGGTGGCGGTGATCGGCGGCGGCAACTCGGCGCTGGAAGCTGTCGACGATATGCTGAAGATAGCCGATCACATCTACCTGGTATCGCTGACGCAGCTCACCGGCGATGCCATTCTGGTGGACAGGGTGAAGGCGGGGAGTAACGTCACCATGTTCCTGGAGCACGAGGTGCTGGAGGTGCTGGGAGACAACATGGTGACCGGGATACGGATAAGGGACTTGAAGAGCGGCGAGCGGAAAGAGCTGGAGGTCAGCGGTGTGTTTGTGGAAATAGGGCTGATGCCCAATTCCGACCTGGTAAAGGGACTGGTGGAGTTGAACCGGTCCGGGGAGATAAAGGTCAACTGCAGGAATGAGACTAACGTGCCCGGGCTGTTTGCCGCCGGTGATGTCACCGACGTCCCGGAAAAGCAGATAGCGGTAGCGGTGGGAGAGGGGGCCAAGGCAGCCCTTCAGGCACATCGCTATCTGCAGAGGCTTGCCTGATTCACGGAGGGGAATATGCAACTTAAAGGTAGCAAGACTGAAGAGAACCTGCGCCGGGCACTGGCACGGGAACTGCATGCCCAGGCCTACTACAGATACTACGCTGAAGCAGCTAGAGCTGCGGGGCTGGAACAGATAGCGGAGATGTTCCTTACCACCGCCCAGAACGAGGCCGAGCATGCACGGCATGAGTTCCAGTTTCTCGGGGGTGCCGGGGATACGGCAGCTAATCTGAAAATGGCGATTGAGCGTGAGCATGAGGAGGCGACGCTGCTTTATCCCGAGGCGGCAAGGGTGGCACGGGAAGAAGGCTTTGCTGACGTGGCTGACTTCTTCGAGCGTATGGCAAAGGTGGAGGCAAGGCACGAGCAGAATTTCACCGAGCTGGCGGGAACGCTCGACCGCGGCGAGGCTGCTAGAGGCAGGACAGTAGGACATTCCGAGGTGTGGATGGCGCAGCTGATGCTGCCGGAACAGGCCACCCCCGCCGGCTTCGTCCACGGGGGCGAGTTGATGAAGTTGATGGACAATGCCGCCGGTGTGGTGGCGGCGAGGCACAGCAGGGCAAACCCGGTGACCGCCATGGTGGAGGACATCAACTTCCATACGCCGGTGCGGGTGGGCGAGCTGGTGCTGGTGCATGCCAAAGTGACCTTCGTCAGCCGCTCTTCAATGGAAATAAAGATAGAGGTGGATGCCGAGAATTTGATCAACGGCGAGAGGAGGCGGGCGCTCAGCGCCTACTATGTGATGGTGGCGGTAGACCTCAAAGGCGCTGCCGTGGAGGTGCCACCGCTTATAGTGATAACCGAGGAAGAGGAAAGGCTGTTCAACGAGGGACTGCAGAGGTACCAGCGGCGAAAGGAGAAAAGACAGCAGGAAGGAGGTGCAGATAAATGAGAAAGATGACCGAGGAGAACCTCAAGAGTGCCTTCGCCGGGGAGAGCCAGGCGCATATGAAATACCTTATCTTCGCCGAGAAAGCTGATGAGGAGGCCAGGCCAAATGTGGCCAGGCTTTTCCGTGCTATCGCCTATGCCGAGCAGGTGCACGCCGCCAACCACCTTAATGCGCTGGGGCTGGTAGGCAGCACCTCGGCGAACCTGCAGGCGGCGATAGACGGCGAGAACTTTGAGGTGGAAGAGATGTACCCGGCTTACAAGTCGGTTGCGGAGCTCCAGGGTGAGAGGAGGGCGCTGCAGAGCATGAACTTTGCCCTCGAGGCAGAGAAAATACATGCCGGCATGTACCAGAAGGCCAGACAGGCGGTGGAGAGCGGCAGCGACATCGGGCTGGGTGACGTGTTTATTTGCAGTGTTTGCGGATATACTGTGGAGGGGGAAGCACCGGAGAGGTGTCCGGTGTGCGGGGCGGTAAAGGCTAAGTTCAAGAAGTTCTGAGAGGACGGATGTCAACCAAACGCAAAGTCTATCTTGACCATGCAGCCACCACACCGGTGGTACCCGAGGTGCTGGAGGCGATGCTTCCCTATTTCAGGGATGTCTTCGGCAATCCGCAGTCGCTCCATTCCTGGGGCGACGGTGCCAGGGAGGCGGTGGAGAGGGCACGGGAGCAGGTGGCGGCGCTGATAAACGGCTCAGCGGAGGAGGTCATTTTTACCTCCAGCGGCACCGAGGCGAATAACCTGGCCATCAAAGGGATAGCCCAGGGACAGGCGGCAAAGGGGAGGCACATTGTGGTCTCGGCGATAGAGCACTTCTCCGTGCTGCATGCGGCGCGAACGCTGGAAAAGTCCGGATTCGAGGTCACCGCGGTGCCGGTGGACGGGCACGGGCTGGTCGACCCTGACGAGGTAGCTAAAAGCATCAGGAAGGACACGGTGCTGGTCTCGGTAATGCACGCCAACGGCGAAGTGGGCACCATCCAGCCGATCGCCGATATAGCCAGAGTGGTCAAGGAAGCCGGGGTGCTGTTCCACACCGATGCGGTGGCAAGCGCCGGGAATATCCCTGTAGATGTGAGACAACTGGGGGTGGACGCACTGAGCCTGGCGGCTAACCAGTTCTATGGTCCCAAGGGGGCTGCTGCCCTGTGGGTGAGAAAAGGCGTTCGACTCATCCCTGTAATGGACGGTGGCGTCCAGGAAGGCGGGCGCCGACCGGGGACGGAAAACGTGCCAGCAATAGTGGGCATGGGCAAGGCTGCCGAACTGGCAAAAAACGAGATGCCCCGGCGCGTTCAGGGACTGCAACAACTCCGCGACAGGTTGATCGGCGGTGTCCTTGCTTCCATCGAGCACGTCATGCTGACCGGACATCCCCGGCAGCGTCTGCCACACCATGCCAGCTTCTGCGTACAGTTTATCGAGGGCGAGGCGATGTTGATGCTGCTCAATAACGAAGGTATCGCCGTTTCCAGCGGTTCAGCGTGTACATCGAGGGCGCTCAAAGCCTCACATGTGCTCATAGCCATGGGAATACCGCACGAAGTGGCCCAGGGTTCGCTTGTTTTCAGCGCGGGACTTGACAACAGCGAGGAAGACATAGAGTATGTACTGGAGAAACTGCCGCCGATAGTGGCCAGGCTGAGACAGATGTCGCCGCTATATGCCAGGTTCTTGAAAGAAGGAAGGGGGTGAGGTAGCGATGCCAATGTATAGCGAGAAGGTGATGGACCATTTCATGAACCCGCGCAATGTGGGTGAAATCAAGGATGCTGACGGTGTCGGTGAGGTGGGCAACCCGGTGTGTGGCGACATGATGACCTTCTACATTAAAGTGAAGGACAACCGTCTTGAGGACGTAAAATTTCAGACCTTCGGCTGTGGTGCTGCTATAGCCGTTTCCAGCATGGTAAGTGAGATGGCCATGGGGAAGACGCTGGAGGAGGCTTTGAAGATAACTCCCGGTGTGGTAGCCCAGGAGCTTGGTGGTCTGCCCAAGAACAAGTACCACTGCTCCAACCTGGGAGCACAGGCACTGCGCAAGGCGATCAGAGACTACGCCACCAGAAACGGGCTCAAGCTCGAGGGACTGGAGGAAGAAGAACATGAAGAAGCAGAAGAAAGTTGAACAGGAAAGGTGTCTCTGTCCGTACTGTGACGAGGAGCTGGTGGTTGCCAGCATGCCCTTCTGCCGGACGTGCGGCGTGGTCTTTCGCCATTGCATCAGGTGCGGGGTGACCGTTCTGGAGAAAGACGCAACCACCTGTCCCAAATGTGGCGGACAGTTAAAATAGGGTGGAGTAAGCATGCCGGACGGTGAGATCAACAAAATTAAGGCGGACGAAGTCCTCGATTGTGTAGGGCTTTACTGTCCCATGCCGATAGCACATACCGCCAGAAAGATGAAGGAGATGGGCCCGGGACAGGTCCTGGAGGTGCTGGCGGACGATAAAGGGATAAAGGAGGACATGCCCAACTGGTGCAAGATGACGGGCAATGAGTTCCTGGGCATCGAGGAGGAAGGCGGCATCTACCGGGCATTTGTGCGTAAGTCGGCATAAAAAGGAGAGTGTTTGAGATGACGGAAGAACAGGGCACAGTCCTGGAGGCTTTGCAGTTTGCTATCCAGATGGAGACCGAGGGCAAAGAGTATTACCTGAACGCCAGCAAGGAGGCCGGTGACAGGCTCGGGGCTGAGCTTTTTCAGTGGCTCGCTGGCGAGGAGGACAGGCACCGTCACAGGTTTGAGCAGATATATGAATCGTTGAGGAAGGACAGGGGCTGGCCTCAGATGGAGGTCACCCCTGAGGCGGGGAAGGGCTGGGCAAGTCTGTTCCGTAAAGCAGAAAGAAGGACGACGGGTGCTGGTAAGGAGCTCGATGCTGTGGGCAGGGCGATGGAAATGGAGCTGAAGACACAGCAGTATTATGAAAGCCAGGGGCAGAAAGACCTGCCGGAAGCAGCCAGAAGATTCTATTCAGCACTGGCAGCTGAGGAGCGGGGGCATTACCTGGCGCTGGTAGACTACCGCGAATATTTGATCGATCCTGCGGGCTGGTTCCGCAAGCTGGAGCACCACTCTCTGGACGGCGGTTAAGGAGGCATGATGGACTCGGAGAACCTGCTGGAAATAAAAGACCTGGCGGTTGAGGTCGGGGGTAAAGAGATACTGCACCATGTCAGCCTCACCATCAAGTCGGGCGAGACGCATGTCCTCTTCGGGCCCAACGGCAGCGGCAAGACCACCCTGCTCATGGCGATAATGGGGCTGCCCAGGTACCGTGTCACCAGAGGGAGCATCTGGTTCAAGGGCAGGGACATCAAGAACCTGTCGGTGGACGAGAGGGCACGATTGGGAATCGGGCTGGCGCTGCAGAAGCCCCCGGTAGTGCGCGGGGTGAAGACGAGGGACATGGTGGCTGCCTGTATGGGAGGACGCGCCAGCGAAGAAGTCGTCATCAGGCTGGCAGAGAAGGCAAACATGGTTGAATTTCTGGACAGGGAAGTAAACTATGGTTTCTCCGGCGGGGAGACCAAGCGTTCGGAGCTATTGCAGCTTCTGGCGCAGGACCCGGAGCTGGCGCTTCTCGATGAACCTGAGTCGGGCGTTGACCTGGTCAATGTAGCCCTGATCGGAGAACTGATAAACGAGCTTCTGCACAAAGGGCACCCCATGCGCGAGCGCAAACACTCGGGGCTGATCATCACCCACACAGGGCATATCCTGGAATATGTGCATGCCCGCACCGGTTATGTGCTCCTTGATGGGCGCATCGTATGTGAGGGCGATCCGCTGGAGATACTGGAGACGATTAAAAGAAAAGGATACGAGGAATGCCGAAAATGCGCCATGTGAAAAGGCGAGACGATTTTGAGGAAAAAGCCAGGGCAGCGGCAAATAGACCTGCGGCCTTCGGTGAGGACATCGATTTGGGCCAGTTTGTTCACACCTCGGAGGAATTGCCCTATCAGCAGGAGCTAGCACTTTTGCCCGAGGAGACAAAAAGGCAGATGCTGCAGGTGGGTGTGGTGCCAGAGAGCGGTGACCAGCGCGCCGGCACGTTCATCCAGATGGACCACTCGGTGGTGCATCGCCTGGTGAAGCAGGAAGGGGTGGAGGTGATGGGTTTCAGACAGGCGGTGGAGAAGTACGACTGGTTAGCTGATTACCTCTGGCAGGCAGTGGCGGTGGACACGGACAAATATACGGCACAGGTTGAGCTGGGCCAGAGCAACGGCTATTTCATCAGGGCATTGCCCGGCAGTAAGACGATATATCCGGTGCAAGCCTGCCTCTATCTTTCCACAGCTAGGCTGGCGCAGAAGGTGCATAACATCGTCATTGCGGAGGAGGGTTCGGAACTCCATATTATCACCGGCTGCACCAATGCACCCAGGGGCGAGCCGGGGCTACATATCGGCGTCTCCGAGTTCTACATCAAGCCCGGTGCCAAACTCACGTTCACCATGATACATAACTGGACGCCTGAGATAGCCGTTCGTCCCCGCACCGGGATAATAGTGGAGGAGGGCGGGGTGTTCATCAGCAACTATGTCATCCTCAAGCCGGTACATTCTCTGCAGATGTATCCTGTGGCCAGGTGCGTGGGCAGGGACGCCATAGTCAGGTTTCACAGCATCCTCATCGCCACCACCGGGTCGAGCATGGACGTGGGCTCGAAGGTCATACTTGCGGCCCCGGGCGCCAGAGGCGAGATCGTATCGCGGGCAATAACCACCGGCGGGACGATAATCGCCCGCGGCTACATCGAGGGCAGCAGCCCCGATGTCAGAGGACATCTGGAATGTCGCGGGCTCATCCTCGGTGAGAGCGGTGTTATCTACGCCATACCGGAACTCAAAGGTACCGTTCCCGGCGTTGACCTCTCCCATGAGGCAGCGGTGGGCAAAATAGCCGAGGAGGAGATCGAGTATTTGATGATCCGCGGTCTGACGCGTGATGAAGCCACCGCAGCCATCGTCAGGGGCTTCCTCAGGGCGGGTATCGAGGGCCTGCCCCCGGAGCTCGACGTTGAAATTCAGCGTGCCATCGAGGCCAGCGAGCAAACGCTGCTTTAGAATAAACTATAAAGGGGGTGGGGCAATGAACACAAAGGCTTTTTACAAACTCGGCTACGGACTTTATGTGGTGGGTTCGAAACAGGACGGAAAACTCAACTGTCAGATTGCCAACACCGTCTTTCAGGTTTCCTCTGAGCCACCTACCATCGCCGTAGCCATAAACAAGCAAAACCTGACGCACGAATTTATCTCCGCCAGCAAAGTGTTTACCGTGTCGGTGCTGTCGCAGGACACCCCGTTAAGCTTTATCGGTGGCTTCGGTTTCAAATCGGGGCGGGAGGTGGACAAGCTTAAAGGTGTAAATTACCGGAGAGGCACCACCGGCGCGCCGATAGTGCTGGAGAACGCTCTGGCCTACTTTGAGGCAAAGGTGGTCAACCAGATGGACTGCGGTACCCATACCCTGTTTCTGGGAGAGGTGGTTGAAGCTGATGTGCTCAAGGAAGGCGAGCCGATGACCTACGCTTATTACCATCAGGTCAAGCGGGGCAGCACCCCCAGGACTGCTCCCAGCTATGTCGAAGTAAAGGAGGCGGCACCGAAGATGGCGAAGTACAGATGCACGGTGTGCAACTACATCTACGACCCGGAAATCGGTGACCCTGACGGCGGGATAAAGCCCGGGACACCCTTTGAACAGCTACCGGATAGCTGGGTGTGTCCGGTGTGCGGCGCCAGCAAAGACCAGTTCGAAAAAATCTAGGAGTCCGCAGGTGAGCGAAGAGTTCGGGACTAACAAACGGCAGACGTTGAAGCAATTGCTGCGGAGGCTGCATGAGGGGGCACCTCAAACGGAGGTGGAGCAGGAGTTCCGCAGGCTGGCGAAAGAGGTGACGCCCCTGGACATCGCCCAGGTGGAGGAAGAGCTTATTAAAGAGGGCATGCCCAGGGAGGAAATACAGAGGTTGTGCGATGTGCACCTGGCAGTGATGAGGGAGTCTGTGGAGCGGGGGGAGGTGACGGTGCCCGAAGGGCACCCGGTGCATATCCTTATGGAGGAGCACCGGCTGCTCCTTGAGTACAGCGGCAAGCTCAGAGAGGTTGCGGGCATGCTGAAGGGGGCCGGCAGCCTTGCTGCCGCCGGTGCCGAGATGGCACACCTCGGGCATTTAGTCCAGCATTTCAAAGACTCTGAGAGCCACTATATTAGAGAGGAGAACGTGCTTTTCCCCATGTTGGAAAAACACGGCATCACCCAGCCACCGGCGATAATGTGGATGGAGCACGATAAGATAAGGGGGATAAAGAAGGAGCTGTATCAGGTGGTTGAGAGCGCACAGGACACGGCTTTTTCAGACTTTATCCGGAAGCTTGACACGGCATCGCTGGAGCTGGCGGAGATGCTTTCCGGCCATTTCTTCAAGGAAAACAACATCCTCTTCCCCACCGCCCTGAAGATAATCAGCGAAGGCGAGTGGCAGGAGGCCAGAAGGCAGTTCGATGAGCTGGGCTATTGCTGCTTCACCCCCGAGCCGGCCCGAAGGGCCTTCGCCGAGGCGCCGGCCCGGACCAAGCAAGCTGCTGTGGAGGGGGCGGTGTCTCTCGAGACCGGCAGTTTTTCACTGGAGGAACTGGAGGCGGTGCTCAATGCCCTGCCGGTGGACATTACCTTTGTGGACAGGGACGACACCGTCCGTTATTTCAGCCAGTCAAAGGAGCGGATATTTGCCCGCACCAAGGCGGTCATCGGGAGGAAGGTGCAGCAGTGCCACCCGCAGAAAAGCGTCCATGTGGTCAACCAGATACTGGAGGACTTCAAAGCTAAGAAGCGGGATGTGGCTGAGTTCTGGATAGACCTTAAAGGAAGGCTTATTTACATCAGGTACTTTGCGGTGCGCGGCAAGGATGGTGAGTATCTGGGCTGCCTCGAGGTGACCCAGGACATCACCGAGATTAAGAAGATAGAGGGAGAGAAGAGGCTGCTGGACTGATGTCATGCAGTCTGGGGCGGTCTGGAAGGAGGTCACCGATGAGACCGAGGGAGATAAGGCGTGGCGTGTACTGGGTGGGGGCAGTGGACTGGGACAGGAGGCTGTTTGATTCGCTGATACCGCTGCCCGATGGTACCAGCTACAACTCGTATCTGGTGCAGGGCAGCGAGAAGTCAGCCCTGATAGACGCCGTTGACCCCACTATGGAGCAGGTGCTCCTGGAGAACCTGGAGGCGCTGGGCGTAAGGAAGCTCGACTATCTGATTGCCAACCATGCCGAACAGGACCATGCCGGCGCCATCCCGGCGGTGCTGGCAAAATATCCTGAAGCTAAAGTGGTGTGCACACCACGGTGCAAAGGGATGCTCATCGATTTGCTGATGGTGGCCGAGGACAGGTTCATAACGGTGGAAGACAGGGAGACCGTCTCCCTGGGCGACAGGACGCTGGAGTTCATTCATGCCCCCTGGGTGCACTGGCCTGAGACAATGCTCACCTATTTAAGAGAGGACAGGGTCCTCTTCCCCTGCGATTTCTTTGGCTCCCATTTAGCCACCAGTGACCTGTATGTCACCGATGAGGGGCAGGTGTATGAGGCGGCGAAAAGGTACTATGCCGAGATCATGATGCCCTTCCGCACCACCATACAGAAGAACCTGGAAAAGGTGGCGGAGTACAAAACCGACATCATTGCCCCGAGCCATGGCCCCCTGTACGATAAGCCGGACTTCATCCTCAAAGCCTACCATAGCTGGGCATTCGATGGGCCGAAGAACATCGTGGTATTGCCCTATGTCTCCATGCATGACAGCACCAGACGGATGGTGGCCCACTTCGTCGGCGCGCTGGTGGAGCGTGGGATAACGGTGAAACAGTTCGATTTGCCGGTGACCGACATCGGCAAGCTGGCTATGGCACTGGTGGATGCCGCCACCGTGGTCATCGGCACGCCTACAGTGCTGGGTGGGGCACATCCCGCCGCTGCCTATGCCGCCTTTCTGGCGAATGCGCTCAGGCCCAACCTGAAGTTCGCCTCCATCATCGGTTCCTACGGCTGGGGCGGTAAGACCGTGGAGCAGCTCAGCGGGATGCTGACCAATCTAAAGGTGGAGCTACTACCGCCGGTACTGGCAAAAGGATATCCGCGCGAGGCTGATTTTAAGGCCCTCGACGGCCTTGCGGACACGATAAAGCAAAAACACCGGGAGACCGGTTTAATGTGAAAGGTAGGCGGCGAAATGAAGGCAGACCTCCGGGTGAACAGCAAACCAGTAGAGATGAACGCCTTTGTGGAAAACCTGGTGGCGAAGGTCTCTGTGGCTGTGGTCTCGGTCCTTAGAGGCGCTGAAGATATGCGTCAGCTCGATATAAAGCTGGTGGGAGATGATGTCAGGGTCACCGTGAATGACGGGGGCATCACTCTGAACCCTTTCACCAGCGAAGTAATTGCCAACACTTTGCGGGGGCTGGTATCTTCCCTGAAGGGCGTTGCTGATACCAGTCAGGTGAGCATCAGCGTGGTAATAGATTAAATGGCGACCAGGAAGTCAGTTTTCCGTGTCCACGGCATGACCTGTGCCTCCTGCGTTGCCCGTGTGGAGAAGGCACTGGCGGCAGTATCCGGGGTTGTCAGCGCCAATGTTAACCTGGCCTCAGAGACGGCGCTGGTGGAGTACACAGAGGGCACCGAGCTTAAGGAGTTGCAGCGGGTGGTGAGAGATGCCGGCTATGAGCTGGGCATGGAAGTCGGGCTTGAGGATGTCGGACTTGCCGCTGCAGGTGAGGTGCGCAAGCTTAAGGTCAAGCTGATTGTAGCACTGGTGCTGGCTGCGACGGTAATGACCTTGAGTATGGCGTTCCACTTCGCCGCAAAGCCATATATTTTGTGGTTGCTGGCGACGCCGGTGCAGTTCTGGGCAGGCTGGCAGTTCTACCGGGGTGCCTGGGGGGCATTGAGGCACCGCACTGCCGATATGAACACGCTTATCGCCGTGGGCACGTCGGCTGCCTATTTCTACAGCGTAGCTGTGGCAGTAGCCCCGGGGGCATTCTCGGGCGTGGTGGCCACACCCGAGGTGTACTTCGACACCTCTTCGATGATCATCGCCCTGGTGCTGCTGGGGCGTTTCCTCGAGGCCAGGGCCAAGGGGCAGACTTCGGAGGCGATTAAGAAGCTCATGAGCCTCCGCCCCGACAGGGCGACGGTGCTCAAGGACGGCGTGGAAGTTGAGGTGATGGTGGATGAGCTGCAGGTGGGCGACATCGTGCTGGTGCGCCCTGGAGAGAGGGTGCCGGTGGACGGGATCATCAGGCATGGCTATTCTGCCATTGACGAATCGATGATAACCGGTGAGAGCATACCGGCGGAGAAAAGGAGCGGTGATACCGTCATCGGCGGCACCGTAAACCTCACCGGCAGCTTCCAGTTTGAGGCCACCAGAGTGGGCAAGGACACCATGCTTTCCCGCATCATCGGGCTGGTGGAAGAGGCGCAGGGGAGCAAGGCACCGGTGCAGCATCTGGTGGACGTTATTGCCGGTTACTTTGTCCCTGTGGTGGTGGCCATAGCTGCCGTCGCCTTTATCGTGTGGTATTTCCTGGGGCCGGCGCCGGTGCTGACACACGCCCTGCTCAATTTTGTTGCTGTGCTCATTATCGCCTGTCCCTGTGCGCTGGGGCTGGCCACCCCCACTGCCCTCATCGTGGCTATGGGCAAAGGTGCTGAAAATGGCGTGCTCATCCGCAGCGGTGAGGCGCTGGAGACGATGCATAAGGTGAACTGTGTACTTCTGGACAAGACGGGCACGCTGACCACCGGTAAGCCCGTGGTCACCGACGTGGAGTCATTGCCGCCGTTCACCAGAGATGAGATACTACGGCTGGCGGCATCTGCCGAACGCAACTCGGAGCATCCCCTGGGCAGGGCCATCGTGAGCAGCGCTCTGGAGAAAGGGCTGCCGCTGCTGGAGACCTCGGCATTCCAGGCCCTCCCCGGGCAGGGTGTTGCAGTGATGGTGGGAGAGAGAAGGGTCTCGCTGGGGAACACGGGCTTAATGGAGCTCAGAGGGCTGTCCCTGGACGGTGTTTTGTCAAAGGCGCAGCACCTCTGGGAGCAGGGCAAGACCGTGCTGTTCCTGGGCGTGGAGGACAGGGTGGTGGGCATCCTGGCGCTTGCCGACACCCTCAAACCTGAGGCGAAGGACGTGGTCACGGCGCTGCACCGGATGGGGATTGAGGTGGCAATGGTCACCGGCGATAACGAGCGCACTGCCAGGGCAATCGCCCGGGAGGCGGGCATAGACCGGGTGCTGGCTGAGGTGCTCCCGGAAAATAAGGCCGGGGAAGTGCAGCGGCTGCGCGACGGAGGGAAGGTGGTGGCGATGGTGGGCGACGGTATCAACGATGCCCCGGCGCTGGCCCAGGCAGACGCGGGAATTGCCATCGGCACCGGGACTGATATTGCTATGGAGACCGGGGACATAGTGCTCCCCAGCGGTGACCTCCGCGGCATCGTCACCGCGTTGTCCCTGAGCCGTCGCGCTATGCGTACCGTCAGACAGAACCTCTTCTGGGCATTTGCCTACAACAGTGCATTGATACCGGTGGCAGCGGGGGTGCTTTATCCCGTCTTTCAAGCTAACGGCGTGCCGCCAGCGCTGCATTTCGCGCTGGGCGAGTACGGCTTTCTCAACCCGGTGCTGGCGGCGGCAGCTATGGCTGCCAGCTCCATAACCGTGGTGCTCAACTCATTGCGCCTGAGGGGTTTTAAACCGCCGGCAATAGAAAAGACAAAGGAAGGAGGTGGACAGATGGCGACCGATCCGGTTTGCAAGATGGAAGTGAAGGAGTCGGAAGCTGCGGCGACATCCGAGTACAAGGGCAAGAAGTACTACTTCTGCGCCCTTGCCTGCAAGAAAGCTTTCGACCAGGACCCGGAGAAATACCTTGCGCCTGAGATGCCAAGGCGCCGCTGAGGCATATAGCGGGTATTTCCCCGGATAGCCGTGAGCTATCAAAAGGAAGAAAAGTGGTCTAACAGGAGGTAACAGATATGGACAAAGAGAGGGTCATCGCCCTGCTGAATGAGGACCTGGAAGGTGAGCACGGAGCTATCATCCAGTACCTTATCCACGCCTATTCCATGGGCGAGGGCGAGCTGGCCTGCGAGATCGAGGCCATCGCCAGGGAGGAGATGAGGCACTTTGACTGGCTGGCCGAGACGATTGTTGCCCTCGGCGGCAGGCCCAGCCTGAAACGGGGCAAGATGCGCCTGGAGGGCAAAGAGGTCAGCGACTGGATGGGGCAGGACGTGCTCCTGGAGGAAGATGCTATTGCCATGTACAGGGAGCACATCAAAGCCGTGGACCACCCCGAGATAAAGCGCCTGCTGCAGCGCATCCTCTCCGATGAGGAGTCCCACCGCGATGACTTCCGGCACTTTGTGGACAAAGCCAGGAAGGAAGGACTTAAAGATATCAGGGGCGGGCGCAAGGACAAGGTGACTAAAGTGCTGGACTGGGGTATTGAGCACGAATATACGGTGATACTGCAGTACCTCTTCCATTCCTACATGGCGCGCAACAAAGAGGTCAAGAAACAGATGGAGGACCAGGCGATAAACGAGATGCAGCACCTCGGCTGGCTGGCTGAGGAGCTGGTGGGCGGGGGCGGCAGTCCCCGGATAGAGCATACCGAGGTGGACCGGTCCACCAGCCATGCCGCCATGCTCACAGCCGATATCGCGATCGAGAAGAAGGTGGCAGCCGAATACGATAAGGCGGCTAAAGAGATAGCGGACGAGAAACTGAAAAAGCTGCTACTGCGCATCAGGGACCATGAGATTTACCACACCGATATATTTACCGACCTGTTAAAGAAGGTGAAGAAATAGTCGAAATCTGGTCCAGAAAGCTGGAGAAGGGAGATAGATATGGCAAAAGTGACTGCTGTGGGGCAGGTGTTCAAGTGCAATATATGCGGGAATGTGGTTGAGGTCAAGGTGGTCGGCGGTGGCGAGCTGGTCTGCTGCGGCAAGCCGATGCAGCTTCAAAAGTAGACTGAGCGGAGGTGAAGTATGAGCTATCAGGCTAAGGACTACAGCAAACTGGTCGGTATGGAGGGGTTCAGCGAAACGCTGCTCAAGAACCACTTTACGCTGTACCAGGGCTATGTCACCAACACCAGCAGGCTGATGGACACCCTTGCCGCCATGCTCAAAGAGGGAAAACAGGGAACGCCGGAGTACGCCGAGCTCAAGCGCAGGCTGGGCTGGGAATTCAACGGCATGAGGTTGCACGAGTATTATTTTGAGAACCTGGGCGGTAAAGGGACGCTGGACAGATCGGGAAAGCTGGCCCGAAAACTGGCGGAGGACTTCGGCAGCTATGAGGACTGGGAGAAGGACTTCAAAGCCAGCGGTACCATGCGTGGCATCGGCTGGGTGGTGCTCTATCAGGACAACCTCAGCGGCAGGCTGTTCAACCAGTGGATAAATGAGCATGATGTGGGCCATCCCGCCGGCTGTGTGCCCGTCCTGGTGCTGGACGTCTTCGAGCACGCCTTTATGCTCGACTACGGGCTCAAGCGCGCCGACTACATCGAGGCGTTCTTCCGCAATATAGACTGGGCTACCGTGGAGGGCAGGCTTAAGTAGGTCGGAGGGATGAAATGGGCGAGCTTGTAGCTGTAGGTACGGTGGGCGATTTCCCCCAGGGGACGATGAAAGAGGTCAAGGCAGGCGACCAGGACGTGCTGGTGGTAAGGGCCGGGGAAAGGTTTTATGCCGTTGCCGCACGCTGTCCTCACATGGGTGGCAGGCTGGCACAGGGCAAGCTCGAAGGGACGGTGGTCACCTGCCCGCTGCATGGCTCCCAGTTTGATGTCACCGACGGGCATGTCGTCCGCTGGCTGAGGGGGTCGGGCATGTTGTCCGCCATCGGCAAGGCGATGAAGGGCCCCCGGGGACTGGCCGTCTATGCCATCAAGGTGGACGGCGATAGAGTTCTGGTGGAGGTATGAAACAGGAATGGCGCTGAAGGGAAAACGCATAGCCATATTGGCCGAGCAGGACTTTGAGGACTCGGAGCTGATGGAACCACTGAAGGCGATGAAGGAGTCCGGGGCACAGGTTCTCATCATCGGCAGCGGCTCCAGCACCGTGTATAAAGGCAAAAGGGGCCGGGCAACAGTGAAGGCGGACCTGCCTGCTGACAAGGTGAAGGCTGAGGATTTCGATGCCATCATTATCCCCGGCGGCTATGCGCCGGACAAGATGCGGCTGCACCAGCCGATGATAGACCTGGTAAAACAGGCGCATGAACAGGGGAAGGTGATAGCGGCTATCTGCCACGGGCCTCAGCTGCTCATCTCTGCTGACGTGGTCAAAGGACGGCGGGTCACCTCCTGGCCCTCGATAGTGGTCGACCTGAAGAACGCCGGTGCTATATGGGTGGACGAGCCCATGGTGCGCGACGGCAATCTGATCACCTCCCGTAAGCCGGCTGACTTACCACTGTTTAATGCTGCTATCATTCAGGCGCTGGAAGGCCGGTAAAGTATGAAGTCGGAATAGCTCAGTCCTCGAGGTGGTAGCTGATTGTGTCCAGAAACCAGCGGTTGTCCCTCAGCACCCTGTCCGTCTGCACCAGTCTGATCTTCCTGCTGAAGATGGGCCCGCCCGTTACCAGAGTGTGGTACTCGCCGTTCTCACCGCAGAGGTCGATGCTTTTACTTTTGAGGTAGTCCACAAAGGGCTGGGACAGGGGCTGTCCCACCCACTCCGGGCCGATGAGGTCTGCCTGGGCGCTGACCACCACGGCCTCGAAACCGCTGCTTATAAAAGTGTTCAGCACTTCCTCCGGCGGTTTCCCCCACAGCGGTTCCAGCGCTTTTATGCCCAGTTCCCCGCACACCCTTTCCACCCATGCCTTATGCTCCTCCAGGTAGATATCGCCGAAGACCATGCCTTCCACACCTTCGGAGATGAGGCTTCTTACCGCCTCCTTGAAGGCCGGCTCATAATCGTCCCACGACGTTTCCTGCTGCAGCAGCGGGATGCCCAGGGAATAGCCCTGCAACTGGATTAGCCTGGCCTCGGTGCCATGGAAGCTCACCCTGCGGTATTCCCTGGAGATAAAGTTCACCAGGTGTGACACCTGGTACCCCTGCCTCATAGCTTCGTAACAGGCAAGGCAACTGTCCTTACCACCGCTCCAGGACACGATGTAGCCCATCTCCCGGTCTTCTCCCTGGGTGCTCAATTCTAGCTTTTTACCGCCGACGGTGTCCACAGGCTGTACCCGTCCGGTTAGACCGGTGAAACAT
>FWPV01005364.1_pt1 | contig 25760 bp, 20 predicted proteins | sample 2228371 | NCBI WGS metagenome assembly FWPV01 (sample SAMEA103939776, study PRJEB20133) | metagenome | reverse complement strand
ACACGCCGCTACCGCCGCAAATACAGAAACCCAAAACCGCCAGAGCGAACGCAAAACTGGATAAAACTTGCGGAAAGGTCAGCCGGCTCACAAGCGCATGCTGTTGTCCGGCAGCGTGAACTCTCCGTGGTCCAGGAAACGGTTGAGCATCTGTCGGTAGGGGGCGATATCGATCCCGTTTTCCCTCAGCCACTCGGTATTGTAGAAGGTATCGGCATAGCGCTGGCCACTGTCGCAGATCAGCGAGACGATGGACCCGGAGCGCCCTTCTCGCATCATGGTCGCGGCGATCCAGCAAAGACCGAAGAAATTGGTGCCGGTGGAGCCGCCAATCTGGCGGAACAGGCGTTCGGACAGGACATGTGCCGCCGCAATCGAGGCGGCATCCGGCACGCGGATCATGTGATCGATGACGCCGGGTACGAAGGAGGGTTCGACGCGCGGTCGACCGATCCCCTCGATGCGCGATCCCGACGCGGTCATCTGCATGTCGCCGGTCCGCCAGGCCTCATAGAAGGCGGAGTTTTCGACGTCGACGACGCATAGCCGCGTTTCAAGGTTCTTGTAGCGGATAAAGCGGCCGAGAGTGGCGGACGTGCCGCCGGTGCCGGCGCTCATAACCAGCCACTCGGGAACCGGATACTCTTCGCCTTCCATCTGGCGGAATATGCTGTCGGCTATGTTGTTGTTGCCGCGCCATTCCGTTGCCCGTTCTGCATTGGTGAACTGGTCGAGATAGTATCCCTTCGTCTGCTCGGCTATGCGGATCGCCTCGTCATAGACGTCGCTGGCGCGCTCGACGAATTGGCAAATGCCGCCAAAACTCTGGATCGCCTCGATCTTCTGGCGACTCGTCGAGCGCGGCATCACGGCGATGAAGCGAAGGCCTAGAAGCTTGGCGAAATAGGCCTCGCTGACAGCCGTCGAGCCGGAAGAGGCCTCCACCAGTGTCGTGGTCTGGCGGATCTTGCCGTTGCAGATGCCATAAAGGAAGAGCGAGCGTGCCAGTCGGTGCTTGAGACTGCCGGTCGGGTGGGTACTCTCGTCCTTCAAATAGACGGAAATGCCCTTCAGGCCGGGGAACAGTGGCTTGAGCAGATGAGTATCCGCCGAGCGGTGTCCATCGCCCTGCAGCAAGGCAATGGCAGACCGTGACCAGGCCCGTTCGGCGCAGTCCGGCAGGCGGGCCAGTGGCGGGCAGGTGGTTGACTGACCCGTTGAATTCGAGTTTTGCATATTTCCTTCTCCGGCCTTGCGATGATGGCCTTCGGTTTCGGCTTCAGCCGTCTCAGAGCGGTAGCCGCTGACGAACGAGTTCGCACCAGTAGGAGCATCCCCACGCGATCGCCTCGTCGTTAAAGTCGTAGGCCGGGTGATGGAGATTGGCGCTCTCGCCATTGCCGATGTTGATCATGGCACCGGGAACCTCGTTCAGCATGAAGGCAAAATCCTCGCCCCCCAGCGTCGGCGGCATGTCGCGGCCCACCCGACCGACGCCGGCCACCGCCTCCGCTGCGATTGCGGCGAATTCCGTTTCCGGCCCGTGGTTGACGGTTACGGGATAGTGGCGGGAATAATCGAGTCTTCCCTTTGCACCGAAGGCGGCGGCAATGCCCGAGACTGCCTGCTGAAGCCGGGTCTCGACATGGTCACGGACATTGTCCCGCAACGTGCGGACGGTACCGGTCAGCCGCAGCGACTGCGGAATGACGTTGAAGGCATCGCCGCCATGGATGGTCGTCACCGAGATCACGGCGGAATCCATCGGGTCGATGGTGCGTGCGGTGATGGTCTGGATGGCCTGAATGAGGGCCGCCGCCACCGGAACCGGATCGATGGTCTGGTGCGGCGAGGCGGCATGACCGCCGACGCCTTCGATCTCGATGTCGATCATGTCGACCGAGCCCATGATCGGGCCGGGAGCAATGACGAATTCGCCGACCGCCAGGTTCGGGCGGTTGTGCATTCCGTAGACTTCGTTCACCGGCCAACGCTTGAAAAGACCGTCCTCGATCATGGCGCGGGCACCTGCGCCGCCTTCTTCCGCCGGCTGGAAGATCAGCACGACCTTGCCGTCGAAGGCGCGGCTTTGGGCAAGGCCGATCGCGGCGCCGAGCAGCATGGTGGTGTGACCGTCATGGCCGCAGGCATGCATCTTGCCGGGCGTCTTCGACGCCCAGGGCTTACCTGTCGCTTCTAGAATGGGAAGGGCGTCCATGTCCGAACGTAGGCCGATTGCGCGACCCGACATGTTGGACTTGCCGTGAATGACAGCGACAACGCCCGTCTTGCCAATACCTTCCACGACCTCGTCGCAACCGGCGGCGCGGAGCGCCTTGGCGACTTCCGCCGAGGTGCGCGGCAACTCATAAAGCAGTTCGGGGTTAGCGTGCAGATCGTGGCGGAAAGCGACCAGTTCGTCCAGATATCCGGAGACCCAATTATCAACGGCCATTTTTGAATCTCCTTGTTATTTGGTATCGCTCGAGCCGGTATTCGGCTCCATGCGATAGCGGAAGTCACAGTGGCTCGCCCCGCCCATGATGGTCTGGGTGCGGGTCATCTTCATGTCGGGGTTATAACCGACGCAGAAGTCGCCATCGCGGTTGCACGAGAGCAGATGACCGATGCGACCGAGCCCCATCTCGCGATACATTTCCGCGTATCGACAGCGCATCACGTTGAACTCCAGTTTTTCGGCGGAGGTTTCGATCATTTCGATCTTCAGCGCATCGTCCTTGGTCCAGAGCGGCAGGATTTCGGAGAAATCCATGAAGTCGGGCTTGTGGCCCAGCGCCTCGGCAAAGCCGCGGCCCTGATCGATCGCGGAGCGGCTGACGGCGGCGCCGATCACGGCATCGGCCTCTTGCGCGCCCAATCGCGCCTCGATGACCTCGTGAACGTGCTTCAAGATCTGTGCCTCGATGCGACGGCGCTCGAGAATGGGCATGTCTTTCATGATCTTTCCCTCCCGTTCAGGGTTTCAGTTCCAATTTGTCCTGGCGGCGAAGCCAGGCCAGATAGGTCGGCGCGATGCGCCGGGCAATGCGGTGGAAGGGCAGCGGCGCGGGTTGCGAAACCGGAAGCGCCAGCGTCGAGATCGCGACACCCGAAACGGCCCGCGCCATTTCCCGCCCGAGCGAAACCGCCAGCGCCACGCCGCGCCCGTTGCAGCCGATCCACGCCCAGCCATCCGGGCCGAGATTGTGGACGCGCGGGAAGCGGTCCCAGGTCATGCCGATATAGCCGCTCCACACATGCGTCATTTCCGGCGTGCCGAGCGCGGGGAAGGCTTCGGCCAGATTGGCGGCAGCCTTCTGCGCCACACGGCGGCTCACATCGTGCGAGCCGAGTACGACGCCGCCGGTAATCAGCCGGTTGCGCGCATCATAGCGGAAGAAACGCAGGTCGCCGCGCGTGTCCGACACGGCCTGACGGCCCGGCAGGATGGTGGCACGCAGATTGTCGGAGACCGGCGGCGTTGACATCTGCCAGGAAAGCACCGGTACGATGCTGCGGGCCAGACGGCTGGCGAGCGACGGTACGATTTCGCCGGTATAGGCATTGGTGCACAGCAGGAAGTTCTTGGCGGTCACGGAACCTGTGGCCGTTGTTACTACCCAACCATTGCCCGTGCGCTGCCAGCCGGTGGCGGGGCTTGCCTCGTAGATCGTCGCGCCGTGCTTTTCGGCAGCCGTGGCAAAACCACGCGCCAGCGCCAGCGGATTGACATGGCCGCCGGTCGGGTTGAGCATGCCACCATACCAGAAATCCGAGCCGAGCAGCGCCTGCGTTTCGTCGCGGTCCAGCAGGCGTGCGGGAAAGCCGAAGCGGTTCCACGCATCGACGCGGCGTTTGGACAGCCTGACGCGGCCCGGCGAATGGGCCGGCTGGAACCAGCCGGTCTGTTCCGCCTCGGCCTGCATCTCCTCCTCGCGGACCAGATCGAACAGGACGCTCGCGCTGTTGCCGATCAGGCGGGCGAAGCGTTCACCGGGCTCCCCGTAGCGCTTGGCGATCACGTCCGGTTCGGCGGCGGTCATGGTGGGAATGACCTGTCCGTTATTGCGGCCGGAGGCCCCCCAGCCGACGGCCATGGCCTCCAGAAGCACGACCTTCTGGCCGGAACGGGCGAGATGCAGGGCAGCCGAAAGGCCGGTCAACCCGCCGCCGACGATGACGGTATCGGCGCTGACCGCGCCGCCGAGCGGCGGCATCTGCATGCGGGGCGGGGCGGTTTCGGCCCAGAGTGATTTCGGAAAAACCGCAGGTGTGGTGGTCTCTGTCATGTCATTTTGTCCTTGGCCGGTCAGGCAACGCTCAGAACGGGTGGTTCCCAGCCCCGCCCGGGAATGGAATCGAGCAGCGAACGCGTGTAGGGATGTTGCGGATCGGCAAAAACGCGCGCGGTAGGCCCCGCCTCGACGATCTCGCCCTTCGACATCACGATCACCTTGTCGCAGAGCTGCGCGGCAACGCGAAGGTCATGGGTCACGAACAGAAGCGAAAGATGCAAGCGGTCGCGCAGGTCGGCCAGAAGCCTCAGCACCTGCGCCTGCACCGACACGTCGAGCGCGGACACCGGTTCGTCGGCAACGATCACGCGCGGCTCCATGGCGAGCGCACGGGCAATGCCGATGCGCTGGCGCTGGCCGCCGGAAAACTCGTGCGGATACCGCTCCGCGGCAGCAGCCGGCAACTCCACCAGTGACAGAAGCTCGCGCGCCTTGGCATAGGCGGTTTCGCGCGGCACGCCCTGGATGATCGGCCCCTGGGCGATCAGTTCCACCACCCGGCGACGTGGATTGAGCGAGGCCATCGGGTCCTGGAACACCATCTGGATGTCCTTGCGCAACGCCCGCAGTTCGGCCTTGGATGCCGAGATGATATCGCGGCCATCGATCTTGACCTCACCGGAATCGGCTTCGAGAAGCCGGGTTACGATGCGCGACACCGTGGTCTTGCCCGAGCCGCTCTCGCCGACCACGCCAAGCGTTTCGCCGCGGCGGAGCTCGAAGGTCAGATCCTTGACCGCGATGACCGGGTTGCGCTTCCCGGACAGGAAGCCGCCGCGCGCGGCGAAGGTCTTTCGCAACGCTCGGGCTTCCAGAACCATCGGTTCTTGCGACAGCGGCTTCTCCGGTGGGGGCGTGAGCGCCGGCACGGCGGCGATCAGCTTGCGGGTGTACGGATGCTGCGGATTGTTGAGGATCTGGTCGGCCGGACCCTGTTCGACCAGTTCCCCGAGGCTCAGGACCGCGATGCGGTCGGCGATTTCAGCCACCACGCCGAAATCATGGGTGATGAACAGGATGCCGGTGCCGTGAAGCTGCTGCAATTCCTTGATCAGCTTCAGGATCTGCTTCTGCGTCGTCACGTCGAGCGCTGTTGTCGGCTCGTCGGCGATGATGATGCGCGGCTTGAGTACGAGCGCCATCGCGATCATCACGCGCTGGCGCTGACCGCCCGAGATCTGGTGTGGATAGGCATTGTAGGCCGAGACCGGATCCGGAATATGCACGTCGGTCAGGATGCCGATGGCGCGGGCCTTGCGCTCGGCCTTGTTCAGCTTTGTGTGCAATCTGAGCACCTCATCGATCTGCCAGCCCACGGTCTTCTGCGGGTTGAGGGCCGTCATCGGTTCCTGGAAGATCATGGCGATGCGGTCGCCGCGAATGCCGCGCATCTGCCGCTCCGACAGGGTGAGAAGATCCGTGCCGTCGAGGCTGATGGAACCCTTGGACACATGCACATGCGGTTCAGGCAGGAGACGCATGGCGGCGCTGGCGGCGAGCGACTTGCCGGAGCCGCTTTCGCCAACGAGGCAGACGATCTCGCCCTCGCCAACGGTAAGGTTGAAATCCCACAATGCGTGCGGTCGGTCGCCGCCGGCTGGCAGGCTGATCTGAAGATCGCGAATGTCGAGAATGGTCTTGCGTTCGCTGGTCATTTCTTCTGCCTCGGGTTGAGCGCGTCGTTGAGGCCTTCGCCCATCAGGCTAAAGGAAAGGACGGTGAGAAGGATGGCCAAGCCGGGAATGACGGAGCAGAACCAGGCGGTGCGTAAGACCGCGCGGCCCTGGCCGATCATGTTGCCCCAGCTTGCATAGTTGGGGTCGCCAAGCCCGAGGAAGGCAAGCGCGCTTTCCATGAGGATGGAGGTAGCCATGACGACCGAGGCGAAAACGATCACCGGCGGCAGCGCGTTGGGCAGGATCTCGCGGAAAATGATCGAGATGTCGCTGACGCCAAGATTGCGCGCGGCATCCACGAATTCACGCTTACGCAGCGACATGAACTCGGCCCGCACCATGCGGGCCGGTGCCGTCCACGACACAACGCCGATGGCAATCACGATATTCTCGATGCTGGAGCCGAAGATGGCGACCAGCGTCAAGAGCAGAACGAAGCTCGGAATGGTCTGGAAGGCTTCGGTGACACGCATCAGTGCGCCATCGACCTGGCCGCCGAAATAGCCGGCAACGGCGCCGATAACGATGCCGATGGCAATTGATATGATGGTGGCCACCACGCCGATGGCTAGCGAGATACGCGCGCCATGAAAGATGCCCGACATGATGTCACGGCCAAGCTGATCCGTACCCCAGGGGTTTTCGACAACGGTCAGCGGTGCGGTCAGCGGGGTGCCGGCAAGGCGTAGCGGATCGCCGGGGGTGATGATGTCGGCGAGCGCCGCCATCAGCACGACGATGACGAAAAGGGCAAGGCCGAGCACGGCGGCGCGGTTGCGGCGGAAACGGCGCCACAGGACAAGGCTGCGCGGCGGTGCCGGCGGGGTGAGGGTGGTATCGGGAATGCTCATTTTAGTTCGATCCTCGGGTCGAGCCAGGCATAGACGAGATCGGTCATCACGTTGACGACGACGACGATGACGGAACTGAGCGCAACGATGCCCATGAGCATATTGAGGTCGCGCTTGATGACCGACGTATAGGCAAGCTGTCCGAGCCCCGGCAGGGAAAAGATCGTCTCGATGACGACCGAGCCGCCGAGAACCGTGGAGAATTGCAGGCCGAGCAGCGTCACCACCGGCAGCAAGGCGTTGCGCATCACATGGTGGATCATCAGCCGGAGATTGCCCGCCCCCTTGGCGCGCGCCGTGCGAACAAAGTCGAGATCCATGACTTCGAGCACGCTGGTGCGCATCAGGCGCATGTAGAAGGCGAGATAGATCAGCGACAGCGCCGCCGTCGGCATGACGAGGTGACGCGCCACGTCGATGACATCGGCCCAGCCCGTCTTGAAGGCGCCGATTGTGCGAATGCCACCGACCGGCAGCCAGCCGAGCTTGACCGAGAAGACGAGGATCATCAGCAGGCTGAGGAAAAAGGAGGGCATGGCGTAGAAGACGAGGCCAAGTGTCGAGATCACATTGTCCGTCAGCGAATAGGCGCGCCGTGCGGCAAAGGCACCAAGCGTAATGCCGACGATGAAGGCCACTGTCAGCGAGGCGAACATCAGCAGCATGGTGTTGCCGATACGGGCCATGAGCACGCTCAGCACTGGCTGTTCGTAGACATAGGACCAGCCGAAATCCAGATGTGCGAGTTTCACGAGATAGCGCCACAGCTGGACGAAAACGGATTCATCAAGGCCGTATTCCATGCGCAGGCGGGCCACGAAGGCCGGGTCCGCGCCGCCCATGTCGCCGACCAGCGCGTCGACGGTGTCGCCGGGTGCCATCTTGATCAGCAGGAAACTGCCGACCATGATCAAAAGCATGATCGGGATCGCCTGGAGAACGCGGCGCAGCGCATAGGTCAGAAGAGGGGGTATGTGAATGCTCATGTCACCATGCTTCCGTTAGGGGAAGGCCGGAGCGCTGGAAACGCTCCGGCCGGGCGCCTTACTCTTCAAGCCACAGGTCATACCAGCTGGAGCTATCCCAGCGCGGTGTGTTGTGGTGGTTCTTGAGCTTCTTGCTGGTGATGCCGAGGAACGGATGCTCGATGGCGAAGATGACCGGAAGATCCGTCATTTCGAGCTTCTGGACCTGGTGGTAGAGATCGGCGCGCTTGGCCGGGTCGAGTTCGCCGGCAGCGGTATCGATCAGTTCGTCCATCTTGGCGGACTGATAGCCGAACTGGTTGGACCATGCCGTGCCAGCCGGAGTGCCCGATCGCAGCCAGACCGTGGTGGAGACGGCGGGATCGGCGCGGAACTGATGCCAGCCGTTTGCCGTGTCGAAATCATGGTCGCGATAGACGCCGTTCAGGAAGCCGGGCGCGTCGTTGGTGACAAGCTCGACGCTGATGCCGATCTGCTTCATGGCCTGGGCGAAATATTCGGCCCAGAGCTGGGTATATTCGCCCCAGGGTGCCGGGCGGTGCTTCAGCTTGAAGCGAATGCCGTTGGCGTCGGGCTTGTAGCCTGCTTCGTCGAGCAGCGCCTTGGCCTTTTCGACATCATAGGCGTAGGTCTGGACGTCGTCGGTATAGTTGGCGCCGCCGGTGCTCGGGATGGGGCCGCGGCCCGGCTTGCCATAACCGCGCATGATCGTCTTCAGGGCGAAATCGATGTTGAGGCCGTGATAGATGGCCTGACGAACGCGCAGGTCAGCCAGGATCGGATTGCGCAGGTTGAATTCGACGGTTGAGTGGGCGACGTTGTTTTCGAAGCCCTTCGGCCCCATGTCGAAGCGATCCTCCTTGCCCAGACGTTCCATGTCTTCCATGGAAATGCCGTTGAAGCCCGATTCGTGGATTTCGCCCGCTTCGATGGCGGCGGCGGCGGCGGCCTTGTCCGGAATGAAACGCCAAATCACGCGATCAAGATAGGGATACTGCTTGCCGCGCCAGTAGTCCTCATTGCGTTCGCCGATAATGTACTGCCCGCGTTCATATTCTACAAACTTGAACGGACCGGTGCCCACGGGCTTCTGGTTGTAGGGGTTCTTCAGAATGTCCGTGCCTTCATAAAGGTGCTTCGGCACGGGGTGCCCGAGGTCAGGCATGGCCGCGACCAGAAGTTCGAGCGGCATAGGCTTGGAATAGCGGAACACGGCGGTGTAGGGATCTGTGCAGTCCACGGCTTCAAGATTGGCCTGAAGCGTCGTGGAATAGTTGAGAAGCTTCTTCCACAGGTTCATGGCCGTGAAGGAGACATCGTCGCAAGTGAACGGCTTGCCGTCGTGCCAATTGACGCCCTCACGGAGCTTGAAGGTGATGGTCTTACCGTCGTCCGATGAAGACCAGCTGGTGGCAAGCACGCCGACATAACCGCCATAGGTCTTGTCGATCAGCGGCTCCATGAACTTGCCGGTAATCTGATACACGCCGGTGGAGGCGCGTAGCGCCGGGTTGAGCACACCCTGTTCGGAAACCATATGGATGATGGCGGTGCCGCCGCGCTTGGGCTCTTCAGCCTGCGCTGCCGTGTTGGCGATGATCGCAGACAAAGCTCCGCCCAGCAGCAAAAGCTGCTTTTTCGAGACAATCATTTCATACCCCTCTGGTTAGGAAATCCGCACTCGATCTTTTTGCCGGGTTGCGAACGGGTAAATTGTTCCCCGAGATGGCGGATCATGTCAACCGCGCGCTAAAAAAAGCAAGATTTGTGCAATTTGCATCTATATTTTAGCTGTAATTGTAGATACGCTATGCCAGTTAGCTGAGCATTTGTAGATAAATCCTCTATTTGAGGTGCTCGGAGGTGTCGTGAAACACGATCCACTGCAAAAAGGCCATCCCGTGACGGGTGTCGACCATGTCGTCTTGCTGGTCGGCGATCTCGACGCCGCAGCGTCGCATTTCGAAGCACTAGGCTTTACGCTGTCGCCGCGCGGCACCCATAGTGCGCCGATGGGGAGCGCCAATCACACGATCGTCTTTCCCGAGGACTATTTCGAGTTGCTCGCGATTGTTGCGGAGACCCCGCGTAACGCTGCAAAGCGGGCAACGCTCGCTGCGCGTGGCGACAGCATGACGGCCATTGCCTGCCGGATTGACGATGCCCATGCGGCACGCTCAGCGCTGGCAGACCTTGGTATCACGACTGGTGCGGTGATGGATTTTGCGCGCCCCCTGCCGCTGCCGGACGGCAGCACCGGTATTGCCGGTTTCGCCGTGACCAGTTTTCCCGCAAAAGAAGCCCCGCGCGGGGAGATCTTTATGTGCGCGCACAAGACGCGTGACATGGTCTGGCGCCCCGAACTCATGAGCCATGCGAACACCGCCTGCGCCATTGCCGGGATCGTGGTTGCGACGGTGACGCCGCTGCAGACCGCGCAAGCCTTCGCGCGGCTGTTTGCCGAAGGCCGCGTTTCGGAGGCCGGCGGAACCGTTCGAGTTGCAACCGGCGATCGGTCGGCGCAAATCATCTGTATGACGCCGGAAGCGGCCACCGCCCGCTACGCACCGCTGGCGCGGGAACAGGTCCTGCGCGGAGACTTCGTCGCCCTGATGATTGAGGTGGCAGACCTCGCCGCAACGCGAGCGCAATTGAAGGCTGCAGGTATTGCCTTCCATATTGCCCCCGAGGGCCGCAGCTTGTTCGTTTCTCCCTCCGATGCAGGAGGTAACATTCTGGAGTTTATCGAAAAATGACGACGTCCTTCGATGCGGTCGACCGCAAGATCCTTGACCTGCTGCAGCGTCGCGACCGCCCGGTCAGCGAGATTGCCGACGAGGTCGGCTTGTCCCAGACGCCCTGCTGGCGGCGAATCCGGCGCATGGAGGAGGCTGGCGTCATCCGCGAGAGGGTAACGCTCGTCGATCCCAAAAAGGCCGGTGTGCCGATGATCGTCTTCATCGCAATCACCGCACCGCGGCACGAGATGGCATGGTTGATGCGCTTCCGTGAGCTGATCGAAAGCATACCGCAGATCGTCGAGGCCTATCGGCTGACGGGGACGGTGGACTATATCCTGAAAGTCATGGTCCCGGATGTCGCAGCCTTCGACCAGGTCTACAAGAGCATGATCGAGCGCCTCGAATTCTCGCAGATCAACTCGTCGATCTCGATGGAGGAACTCAAGTTCACGACTGCGGTCCCGACCAACTATCTCTAGGTGCGGCCGCTGCCCGTTTGACTATTCGGGAAGATCTGAGGCCTGACGGAGGGCGGCCTGCGCGTTCTCAGTGCTGTTCATTGAGACAAGAGATGCCATCAATATGCTTACGCCAGCGGAGGCTTCAACAGCGCTAAAGGCAAGCTCGCTCGCGGACTGGACAGCCTTATTGCCAGACGCAGCAGCCTAGGACGATCGTCTCGGACAAGGGGACCGAGATGACCAGCATGGCCATCCGCAAATGGTGCCAGGAGACCCAGGTTGAATGACGCTACATCGCCCCCGGCATAGAAGGCCGCATGAGGCCAGATTGGATACCCAAGTCTCTCCCGAAAAGAAGGAAATTGGGGCCCAGGTCAGAGCCAGTGCCCCGCGCAGCAACGGCCCTGCGACCCGGTCCCGCACTCGACCGGCAGGGCGGCCATGCAAAGCTCGCCACCGCCTAGAACTTCCGCCCAGCACCCGCCTTCACACCGACCGATGTGGCGCCGTCGCCCTCGATGGTGAAAAGCAGATGGGCGTCGAGTGTCCAGGCCTCGTCCGGATTCCAGGAGATGCCCGCGGTTGCCGATGCGAAGGCGCCGGCGCCGTCGAGGCCGGCATAACCGGCATTGAGGCCGAGCCTCGGCGTGAAAGAACCTCCGTCCGCGGTGGTGAACGACCGCGCGAGTTCGGCGCCGAGCGAAAGACGGAACTGCTCCTCATCAAAGCCATCGACCGAAACGCTATCGCCGCTGCCGTTGTCGACCGTGTAGTCCTCGACCGTCTCCGAAAAGTAGACGGCGCGAAGCTTGGGCGTGAGCGTCGTCTCGGGCGAGAGCAGCCATTGCCCGGAGATCGCGGTATCGGCAAAGATCCGGCGGGTGTCGAAGTCCCCGCTCCACAGACCGGTGTCGACGCTGTTGACCGAGCCGCCATAGAGCAGGCTCGTGTCCCAGAACACATTCGGGGCGATCTCGAGCGAGGCATAGGGTCCGGCGAGCCAGCCATCGCCCTTGAACGCCGCTTCCGCGTCCGTCGGATCGTTGATGCGGTCATAGTGGAAGGACAGGCCAAGAAGCAGTCGGTCGGTGACGAGATAATCCGCGCCGAGATTGAGCATCGCAAACGAGCCCCATTCGTCGCCGGTCTCGTCCCTATCCGTGAAGGCAGAGACCGAACCGTCGATCCACAGATTGAAGCGCGAAGGATCGGCCTTGCCGTCGTGGCGGGCGGCATTGATCTGCGCCAAGCTGGTGGAAAAGCCCACAGACATGCCGTCTTCTCCCGGCGTCATGCGCGTCGAGACCGCTTCCTTCGACTGGTCCATTCGGCGCCGTTCAATCAGTCCCGGCACATGAAGGGAGGAGGCAATCAGGCTCTGGCGCGTGCGCACGAAATCCTCGACCTGCGCGCTCACCTCATCCGCCACGTCGTCCGGGTTATGGGACAGCGTGTAGGTGATCGTGCCGGCATTCGAGTTTCCAAGGGCGCTGAACAGGCGGTAGCCGACCCGTGCCTGACCGCTATAAGCCGGATTGGGCGTGAATTGCAGGTACCAGCCGACCGGCGTGCTGCCGCTGGCATCCGCAAGATCGCCGCTGCGAATCGTGGCCGTGCCGGCATTGGAGGGTTCGACCGAAACCAGCTCAGCGGAAATGAAGGGCCCACCCGTTGCGCCACGGTTGAGATAGACATCGGCCGGGGTTTCGCCAGCAGCGACCGTCACGGCCTGGTCCGGCACGGTGACCGCGCGGGGGATGACGGTCAGGCTGTAGTCGGCGCTGCCCGTGGAGCCATTGCCGTCGCGCACGCCGATGGTGAAGCGGTAACTGCCCTCGCTGCCGTCGTCGAGTGGGCCGGACAGCGTCCCGGTGGAGATGTTGAGGACCATGCCGGGCGGAAGCGACCCCGAGGTGACACTGTAGATCAGGCTTCCCGAGCCGCCGCTGGCGATGATCGACTGGCTGTAGTCCTCGCCAGCCATAGCCTGCTGCAGGCTGCCGGACGAAGGCGAGAAGCGGAAGGAAATATCCGGTGAAGTGACGGTCAGGGAATAGCTGGCCGAGCCGGTTGCGCCGTAGCTGTCCGTTGCGGTGATGGTGAAGCTCGAGCCGCCAGCGACGGTCGGGGTGCCGGAAAGGGTGCCGTTCGACGAGAGCGTCAGACCGTCCGGCAGACTGCCGGAGGTGACGGCAAAGCTGTAGGGAGCAGTGCCCTCTGAGGCCGAGACGCTTGCGGAGTAGGCCGAGGCCACGGTGCCGGACGAGAGCGTCCCGCCGCTCGGCGACAATACAAGCGCGGGTGCACTGACCGTGATCCATACCGTCGCGACCGCGGAGGTGCCGCTGGCATTGCTGGCGGTGTAGCTGAAGCTGTCCGTGCCGGAGTAGCCGTCGTCCGGCGTGTAGAAAATCGTCGTGCCGGAGACTGACGCGCTGCCATAGGCGGGCGACGAGACCAGCGTCAGGCTCGACGCGGTTCCCCCGGAGAGGTCCAGGGTGGCTGCGTTTGCCGAAGAATTGGCGGCCACGGTCACGCTGCTGTCGCTTGCTACCGGAACGGCAACAGCGATGGCAAGGCTGTAGCTGGCGTCACCCGTCGCGCCCTTGGCGTCGGTCGCCGTCACTGTGAAGCTGTAGTCGCCCTCGGCCGTCGGCGTACCCGAAAGCGTGCCCGATGACGAGAGCGTCAGACCGTCCGGCAAATCGCCAGAGGTGACGGCAAAGCTGTAGGGGGACGTGCCGTCAGTGGCGGAGAAAGTCTCGTTGTAGGCCTCGTTGGCTGTGCCCGCATCCAGACTGCCGGCCGCGGGCGCAAGGCTGAGCGTCGGCAATCCGACATCGACGGTGATCGCGGCGGAGGTCGCGGCTTCGTTGGCCGTATCGCCATCGAAGACGGCGGTGATGCTGTGGCTCCCGGCGGAAAGCGAGGCGAGAGACAGGCTGGCGGAGCCGCCGGCGAGCGTCTCGGTTCCGAGCACCGTCGCGCCGTCCTTGAAGGTCACCGATCCTGTCGGGGATACGGCGTCGGTCAAACTGGCGGTCAAAGTTACGCTCGACCCGATCAGAGGGTTGCTGTCCGAGGCGGTGACGGCAAGTGTGGGGGTAGCCTTCGCGACGATGATATCAACTTCGGACGATGTGATCGACTGGTTGTTGCCGTCCCCGGAGTAAACCGCCTTGAGGGTGTGCGAGCCGACTGCGAGGTCCGCCGTCGTCAGCGTCGCGCTGGATCCCGACAGCGACGCCGTCGACAGCTCGTTGCTCCCCTCCATGAAGGTGACGGTGCCGGTCGGGGCAATGCCCCCTGACAGGTTCGCCGTGAAGGTAATGGGTTCGCCGATGGTTGCCGCAGCGTCGGAGGCACTGAGCGTGACGGTGGGTGCAGCCTTGGCGACGGTAACCGAAACCGAGGACGAGGTCGCCCTTTCATTGTTGCCGTCGCCGCCGTAGACCGCCGTGATCGAGTGGTCACCGGACGCAAGCCCTGACGTGATATAGGTGGCCGTGGAGCCGGAGAGGGACACACTGCCCAGGGTGGTTGAGCCATCCTTGAAGGTGACCGTACCGGAAGGTGCGTTTCCGTCCGCGAGCGTGGCGGTCAGGGTGACGAGGTCGCCATAGCTCGGGCTGGCGTCTGATACTGCAAGTGTGACGGTCGGCACCGGCCGCAGGACCGCTCCCGAATAGGATCTTACACCGGTATTGCCATAGCTGTCGGTCGCCGTGATCGAGAAGTCGTATGTCTGGACCGTGGTCGGCGTGCCGCTGATCGTTGAGCCCGACAGCGACAATCCTGCGGGCAGCTCACCGTCTGTGACGACATAGCTATAGCTTCCGTAGCCGCCCGAGGTGGAGAGAGAGACGGTCGTTGCTTGCGCCACCGCGAGACTGCCGAGGCTGTCCGGGTTGACGGTGAGTGTGGCCGCTTCGACGGTGATTGTCCCGGGTACCGTCACGCTCACCTGGCGGCCGACGTTCTCGCACCCGAATTCGTCGATGTCGGGGTCCCCGGTGCACTGGTTCTCATAGACCCAGTAATGGAAATAGGCGGTCACGCTGTATACACCGGGTGTGGTCGGCGCTCCGCTCATAGACACCGAGGCAAAATTGGTTGAGCTGAAGGCTCGCACGGTCATGCCGGGCACTGAGCCTGAAATGCCGTCCTCACTGATGATGCCCCCGGCGGAAATTTGCCGGTATAGATAACTATCAGAGCCCGTCGGCGTCTGGCCGACCTTCAGCGTAATGCTCAGCTGATCCGCCGCCGCGACGGTGCCCGCCATGAGGCTGAGCACGATCGCTCCGCTGCCCAGGCTCTTCAGGATCGCGCCCGTCATCGACTTTCGGATCGCCGCAGAGGCAAGACGGGCGAGGATCCCAGCGAAAACTCCGGCAAACAGCATAATCGACATCGAGCACCTCTTTCGGGCGTCACCGATATCGCTGTTGGATGGAGGCGAGAATCACCGATTTTGGGTCTATCTCATCAAATGACCTTCCCTTGCCGGAGAGCCGGGGATGACCGACGCGATTGAAGGTGGCGACGGCGACGCCCGGGCGTGATCAGCTGTGCTCTGAGCCCCATTTGCGCCCGTCGATTGACAATCAGACATCACGGCCGTACCTCGAATCCTTGATGTTGCTGTAATGTCTGGCGGTATCGACCCGCCCCGCTAAAGAGCCGGAGACGCATTCATCGTGGCTGTGCCCCCAAACCAGATTCTCTCGCAGATCCAGGAAAGCCTGGCGCTACGCGCGCCGGCGATGATCGTGACGATCTATGGCGATATCGTCGTGCCGCGCGGGGGAGAGCTCTGGATGGGCACGCTGGTCGAGATCTGCGGCTGCCTCGGCATCAGCGAAACCCTGGTGCGCACTGCCGTCTCGCGGCTGGTCGCGGCAGGTCAGCTTGTCGGCGAGCGCGATGGCCGGCGATCCTATTATCGCCTGGCCCCAGGTGCCCGCACCGAGTTCGCCACCGCCGCGCGGCTTCTCTACGGGCCGCGCGCCGAAGCCAACGGTTTTCTCATCCACCACGCGCCCGGTCTCCCGGAGGAGGTGGTGCGGCGGGCGGGACTGGGCCGGATGGGCCCGGACCTCTATCTTCGGCCGCGGCATCAAGGTGGCATCAAGCTCTCCGGCCTGACCTTCGGCGCTGAAGTGGAGGCCGATGGCCAAGCGCTCGCCGCCTATGCCGCCACCCTGTGGGATCTCGCCGCTTTCGATACCGATTACCGCGCGATGATCGAGCTTTTCTCTCCGCTTCTGGACGCGCAGGAGACGGGGATGCCGCTGTCGGCGGCCGATGCAGTCGTGGCCCGGCTGTTGCTGGTGCAGGTCTATCGCGCCGTACTGCTGCGCGATCCGAGATTGCCGGCGGCGGCTCTTCCCGTCGACTGGCCGGGGCCTGCGGCGCGCCAACTTTTCGCGCGTCTCTACCGCTCGCTGTCGCCGATGGCCGACAGCCATATCGGCGCGACCTTCATCGGGCGGGATGAGCCGCTGCCGGTCGAGACCGAAGAGACGCGCGCCAGGCTGCACGCTCTCGCCAGCGAACTCGCTTCCTAACGCTTTCATAAATCACGGCTTTTTCCGTCGGGTCTTTCTTGCGCGCCAAAACATCACACGATGATGAAAAAATCTCTTTTCTCTGTGATGTTTTGACGTTATATGTTGACCGATCGGTTGGCGAATAGGAGTTGCGCCGACCTGGACAGTCCGAGGAGGAGAACACCGATGAGCCAAGCCTTCATCTGCGATGCCGTGCGCACCCCTGTCGGCCGTTATGGCGGGGCGCTCGCATCCGTGCGGGCCGACGACCTTGCAGCGCTGCCGCTTGCCGCTCTGATGGCGCGCAATCCCGGTGTCGACTGGTCACAGGTGGACGACCTGATCTATGGCTGCGCCAACCAGGCCGGCGAGGACAACCGCAATGTCGGCCGCATGGCCGTCCTCCTGTCGGGCATGCCGATCAATATTCCCGCCACCACCGTCAACCGTCTGTGCGGCTCCGGCATGGATGCGGTCGGCATGGCGGCGCGCGCAATCCGTGGCGGCGACTGCGAACTGGTGATTGCCGGCGGCGTCGAGAGCATGACCCGCGCTCCCTTCGTCATGCCCAAAGCAGACGCAGCCTTTTCCCGCTCGAATGCCGTCTATGATACGACGATCGGCTGGCGCTTTCCCAACCCGGCGCTGAAGAAGGCGTTCGGGACCCATTCCATGCCCGAGACGGCCGATAATGTCGCCGAGGACTACAAGGTGAGCCGCGCCGATCAGGACGCCTTTGCGGCACGCAGCCAGGCGCGCTGGGCCGCCGCCCAGGCCGCCGGTATCTTTGCCGATGAGATCGTGCCGGTCACCATCCCGCAGAAGAAGGGCGAGCCGATGGTCGTCTCGGCCGACGAACATCCCCGCCCCGGCACGACCGCGGACCAGCTGGCAAAGCTCAAGGGCGTCAACGGCCCGGACCTGACCGTGACCGCCGGCAATGCTTCCGGTGTCAATGATGGAGCCGGAGCTCTGGTGATCGCGTCGGAGGCCATGGCCAAGCGTCAGGGGCTCGTGCCGCGCGCCCGTGTCGTCGCGATGGCGGCAGCCGGCGTCGAGCCGCGCGTTATGGGCATCGGTCCGGTCCCGGCGGTCCGTAAGGTGCTCGAACGCGCCGGGCTGTCGCTGTCTCAGATGGATGTCATCGAACTCAACGAGGCCTTCGCCGCGCAGGCGCTTGCCGTGCTGCGCGAGCTCGGTCTTCCCGACGATGCAGCGCATGTGAACCCGAATGGCGGCGCGATCGCCATCGGCCACCCGCTCGGCATGTCGGGTGCGCGCCTCGTCACCACCGCCATGTACCAGCTCCATCGCACCGGCGGGCGCTATGCGCTCTGCACCATGTGCGTGGGCGTGGGCCAGGGCATTGCCATCATCATCGAACGGATCTGAACAGGGAGGAGCCCGCCATGTATGCGCAGATGGTCAAGACCGACAGTGATCGGGTGAAATCGCTGAACGAAATGTCCGCAGAGGAGCGGGCCTTTCAGGAACGCATCGACCGGGGCGAGAAGATCGAGCCCAAGGAATGGATGCCGGAAAGCTACCGCAAGACGCTGATCCGCCAGATCGGCCAGCACGCCCATTCTGAGATCGTCGGCCAGCTGCCGGAAGGCAACTGGATCACGCGTGCGCCGACGCTCGAGCGCAAGGCCATCCTGCTCGCCAAGGTGCAGGACGAGGCCGGCCATGGCCTCTACCTCTACTCCGCCGCCGAGACGCTTGGCGTCAGCCGCGACGAGCTGCTCGCGCTGCTGCATTCCGGCAAGATGAAGTACTCGTCGATCTTCAACTATCCGACGCTGAACTGGGCCGACATCGGCGCGGTCGGCTGGCTGGTCGACGGTGCGGCGATCATGAACCAGGTGCAGCTGCAGAAGACCTCCTATGGTCCCTATAGCCGTGCTATGATCCGCATCTGCAAGGAAGAGAGCTTCCACCAGCGCCAGGGCTACGACATCATGATGAAGATGGCCTTCGGCTCCGAGGAGCAGAAGGCGATGGCCCAGGATGCGCTCAACCGCTTCTGGTACCCGGCCCTGATGATGTTCGGCCCGTCCGACAAGGATTCGGTCCACTCGGCCCAGTCGATGCAGTGGAAGATCAAGATCAACACCAATGACGAACTGCGCCAGAAATTCGTCGACCAGACGGTACCGCAGGCCAAGTATCTCGGTCTGAGCATTCCCGACGAGAACCTGCGCTGGAACGAGGAGAAGGGCTGTCACGACTTCTCCGAGCCGGATTGGGAAGAGTTCTTCAACGTCATCGCCGGCAACGGCCCGTGCAATGCCGAGCGCCTCGGCGCCCGCGTCACCGCGTGGGAAGACGGCGCCTGGTTCCGCGACGGCCTGCTGGCCCATGCCGAGAAGCAGGAAGCCCGCCGCGCAGCCCGCAAGGCCGCCTGAAAAAATGTCCAATCCGGGAGCGGCGCGGCCGCTCCCCCGTCGTCACCTGAACCTGGGAGGAAAACCAATGTCCAGCGAATGGCCCCTTTGGGAAGTCTTTATCCGCGGCCAGCATGGCCTCAATCACCGCCATGTCGGCAGCCTGCATGCGCCGGACGCCGAAATGGCGATCCGCAACGCCCGTGACGTCTACACCCGCCGCAACGAGGGCGTTTCGATCTGGGTGGTGAAGTCGGTCGACATCACCGCATCCTCGCCGTCGGAAAAGGGACCGCTGTTCGAACCGTCGAACTCCAAGGTCTATCGTCACCCGACCTTCTTCGACATTCCGGCTGAAGTGGGGCACATGTGATGGCAACGGCGACCCCGGCGGTCGATCAGGCCGCATATTTCGAATGGCTCCTGCGCATGGGCGATAACACGTTGATCCTTGGGCACCGCGTGTCCGAGTGGTGCGGCCATTCGCCCGTGCTCGAAGAGGATATCGCGCTTGCCAATACCGCGCTCGACCTGATCGGTCAGACCCAGTTCTGGCTCGGGCTTGCGGGTGAGGTCGAGGGCAAGGGCCGCACGGCCGACAATCTTGCCTATCTGCGTGACGCGGCGGCCTTCCGCAACGTGCTTCTCGTCGAGCGCCCGAACGGCGACTTCGGCAAGACGCTGATGCGCCAGTTCCTGTTCGACGCCTATCATCTCGAAATGCTGCGCGCGCTGCTGTCTTCCAGTGATCCGCGCGTCGTGGAGATTGCCGGCAAGGCGCTGAAGGAGGTCTCCTACCATTTCGAGCGCTCGGCCGACCTCGTCATCCGTCTCGGCGACGGCACCGAGGAGAGCCATCGGCGCATGCAGAAGGCGCTTGACGACCTTTGGCCCTACACGGCCGAAATGTTCCTCGATGACGCAGCCGACGAAGCCGTGGCCGAAGCCGGTATCGCGCCGCTGCCCTCGACACTGAAGGCAGCCTGGGACACATCGGTGGCGGAAGTGCTCGCCGAGGCGACGCTCGCTCGTCCGGAAGGCACCTATCAGCACAAGGGCGGCAAGCGCGGCGTCCACACCGAGCATCTCGGCTACATCCTGGCCGACATGCAGTTCCTGCAGCGGGCCTATCCCAACTCGGTCTGGTGAGGTTCACGCCATGGACGCCAGGACATTGCCTGAACCGGAAGAGGTCTGGCGCTGGCTGGACGAGGTGCCGGATCCGGAAATCCCGGTCATCAGCCTGACCGATCTCGGCATCATCCGCGACGTCGCCTGGGATGGAGATACCCTCGTCGTCGCCGTCACCCCGACCTATTCGGGCTGTCCGGCGACGACGGTGATCAATCTCGACATCGAGACGGCGCTCAGAAGCCACGGGATCGAGAAGCTGCGTGTCGAGCGGCGTCTGTCGCCGCCGTGGACGACCGACTGGATCAGCGAAGCCGGACGCGAAAAGCTTCGCGCCTATGGCATCGCCCCGCCGATCGACGGAACCGCCGCCGATGGCCGGCTGATGGCGCGTGCAAGCCGGCTTGCCGGTTCGAACCTCGCCGTCGCCTGCCCGCGTTGCGGCTCGACGAGAACCGAGAAGGTCAGCCAGTTCGGCTCCACGCCGTGCAAGGCGAACTACCGCTGCTCGGACTGTCTGGAACCCTTTGACTATTTCAAGTGCATCTGAGGATGCGGAGGACATAACTCATGGCACGCTTTCATCCCCTGACCGTGACCGATATCCGGCATGAGACCCGCGATGCGGTCGTCGTCACGCTCAAGCCGCGCGAGGAGGATCGTGCGGCCTTCGACTTCACCCAAGGGCAGTACCTGACCTTCCGTCGCGATTTCGACGGCGAGGAACTGCGCCGGTCCTACTCGATCTGTGCCGGCAAGGACGAGGGCGTCCTGAAGGTCGGCATCAAGCGCGTCGACGGCGGCGCCTTCAGCAACTGGGCCAACGGCAATCTGGCACCGGGTGACGTGATCGAGGCCATGCCGCCGATGGGCCGTTTCTACATGGACATCGATCCGGCTGCCGGGAAGCAATATCTCGGCTTCGCCGGCGGTTCAGGCATCACCCCGCTGCTGTCGATCATCAAGACGGTCCTGGCGCGCGAGCCGAAGTCCCAGTTCACGCTCGTCTACGCCAATCGCCAGATCAACTCGATCATGTTCCGCGAGGAACTGGAGGATCTGAAGAACACCTATCTCGGCCGGTTCTCGGTCCTGCACATCCTCGAAAGCGAAGCCCAGGAGATCGATCTCTTCACTGGCCGGCTGGACGAGAACAAGCTGGCCGCCCTGTTCCGCACCTGGATCGACCCGAAGTCTGTCGATGCCGCCTTCATCTGCGGCCCGGAACCGATGATGCTGACGATCGTCGCCAGCCTCAAGGAACACGGACTGAAGGACGAACAGATCAAGTTCGAACTCTTTGCCGCTGGCCAGCCGGGTCGCGCAAAGGCCCGTGTTGCTTCGGTGAGTGCCGAGGAGGCAGCAGCTGAGGTGGAAGCTACCGTCACCCTCGACGGCACCACCCGGACCTTCAAGATGCCGAAGCATGGTCTGAGCATTCTCGAGGCGGCGATCCAGCACAGCATGGACGCGCCCTTCTCCTGCAAGGCCGGCGTCTGCTCCACCTGCCGGGCGAAAGTGCTGGAAGGCGAGGTCGAGATGGACACCAACCATGCGCTCGAGGACTACGAGGTCGAAGCCGGCTACGTACTGACCTGCCAGTGTCACCCGCTGACCGAAAAGGTCGTGCTCTCCTACGACGAATAACCTCCCAGACGGCGGGGCCAAGGTGCCCCGCCGGCCGACTGAAAAAACCGATCCAGGAAGGATGACTTCATGAATGTTTCGGCTCGCGTTCCGCGCCGTCTCGAAAGCTATGTCTGCGGCCGCTGGGTCGCTGGCGAGAAGCAGGGGGTTCCGCTGCTTGATGCCTCAACGGGTGCCGCAGTCGCATTCATCGATTCGACCGGCGTCGACTTCGCCGCCGCGCTCGCCTATGGCCGCCAGGTGGGCGGCCCGAACCTGCGTGCGCTGTCCTTCCACGAGCGCGCGCAGATGCTGAAATCCCTCGGTCAGGTCCTGATGGACATGAAGGAGGAGTTCTATGCCGAAAGCGCGCTCACGGGCGCGACCCGCGCCGATGGCTGGGTCGACATCGAAGGCGGCATCGGCACGATGCTGTCCTATTCGTCGAAAGCCCGCCGCGAGCTGCCCAACACGCGGGTTCTCACCGACGGTGATGTCGAGCTTCTGTCCAGGGACAACAGCTTTTCCGCCCAGCATATCCTGACCCCGCTGCACGGGATCGCGGTCCATATCAATGCGTTCAATTTCCCCGTCTGGGGCATGCTCGAGAAGGTCGCCCCGACGCTGATCGCGGGCGTACCCTCGCTGGTCAAGCCGGCCAGCCAGACCGCTTATCTCACCGAGCTCGTCGTGCGCCGGATCATCGAAACCGGCATCCTGCCCGAAGGCGCACTGCAGCTTGTCTCCGGTTCCGTCGGCGACCTGCTCGATCATGTCGAAGGCCAGGACGCCGTGACCTTCACCGGTTCAGCCTGGACCGGGCGCAAGCTGAAGTCGCATCCGGCGGTCGTTGCCAATTCGGTGCGCTTCACCATGGAGGCCGACAGCCTCAACGCCTCCGTTCTCGGCCCGGATGCCGGCCCCGGCACGGAGGAGTTCGATCTCTTCGTCAAGGAAGTGGCCCGCGAGATGACCTCGAAGGCCGGCCAGAAATGCACGGCGATCCGCCGCGTCATCGCCCCCCGCGCGCATGTCCAGGCCCTGGTCGAGGCGCTCGGTGATCGCCTTTCCAAGACGACGCTCGGCAATCCTTCCGACGAGGGCGTGCGCATGGGGCCGCTCGCCAGCCTTGCCCAGCGCGACGAGGTGCGCGAGCGTATCCGCGACCTTTCCGCCGATGCCGAGATCGTCTCCGGCGATCCCGACAATATCCGGGTCTTCTCGGGCGATGCCGAAAAGGGTGCCTTCCTCAATCCGGTGCTTCTCTATTGCGACAAGCCATTCTCGGCTTCCGCCGTCCACGACGTTGAGGCTTTCGGGCCGGTGTCCACTGTGATGCCCTATGACGGTATCGAGGAAGCGATTGCCCTGACCCACAAGGGCAAGGGATCGCTCGCCGCTTCCGTCTTCACCAATGATCCGAGGGTTGCCGAGGAGATGGTGATCGGCTTGGCGCCGTATCACGGCCGAATCCTGATCGGCAATCGCGCCTCGGCCAAGACCTCGACCGGCCACGGCTCGCCACTGGCGGGTCTGGTGCATGGCGGTCCGGGTCGTGCCGGTGGCGGCGAGGAGCTCGGCGGCATGCGCGGCGTCAAGCACTACATGCAGCGCACCGCCGTCCAGGGCACGCCCCGGCTGCTCTCGGCGGTCACGGGCCGCTGGATCGAGGGTGCCGGCGCCGGCGACACGAGCGTCCACCCCTTCCGCAAGTCGTTGGCGGAGCTGAAGATCGGCGACCAGATCGTCACCGCCAAGCGCACGGTGACGCTCGAAGACATCGAGCACTTCGCCCATTTCACCGGCGACACCTTCTATGCCCATATGGACGAGGCGGCCGCCAAGGCCAACCCGTTCTTCGACGGGCGCGTCGCGCATGGCTACCTGATCGTGTCCTTTGCGGCGGGTCTGTTCGTCGATCCGGATCCGGGTCCGGTGCTTGCCAATTACGGCGTCGACAACCTGCGCTTCCTCACGCCGGTCAATCCGGAGGATACGCTGCAGGTCCGGCTCACCTGCAAGGAGATCAATCCGCGCGCCAATGCCGATCACGGCGAAGTGCGCTGGGATTGCCAGGTCACCAATCAGGACGGTGCGATCGTCGCCCAGTACGACGTGCTGACCATGGTCGCCAAGACCTGGCCCTCCGCTTAAGGCCACATAAAAAAACCGACGGCGGGCGTTTGCCGGCCGTCGGATCAGATCATGACTGTGAGGCGCGCCTGTCGCGAACCGAACCCTGCAAAGGGGATCAGTGGACGGCCTTGATGCCTTCCAGGATCAGGGTGGTTGCCACGTCGGCGTAGTCTTCGCGGGTGATGCGCCCACCGTCGCGGAACCACATATAGACCCAGTTCATCATGCCGAAGAGCGACATGGTGACGGGCATCAGCAGTGGTCGCTCCTTGTTGTCGAGCTCCGGGTTGATTTCCTTCAGTACGGTTGAGAACCGGCGCACGATTCGCCGTTCGATCGCGGTAATGCCCGCCTTCTGCTCGTCCGAGAGGGCCGAGGTGGCGTTGAGCTGCACCTTGTGCTGGTTGTCGGCGCCGCGATAGTTTTCCAGCACCACGCCGACCAGCCGGCGGAGCCTTTTTTCCGCCGCCTCGTTCGGATCATCAGCTGCCTCGATCGCCTGGTCGAGCTCTTCCAGATGGGTAATGATGATCGCGTAGATCAGCGCATCCTTGCTCGGGTAATAATGGTAGAGCAGCGCCTTTGAGACGTTGGAATGACTGGCGATCTGCGACATGGAAGCCTTTTCCATGCCCTGTTCGGCAAAGACCGCGGCGGCGTTGTCGAGAAGGCCGCGGCGCTTTTCCTCAAAATCGGTTGCCCGGGTGCGAGCCATCTTTCCACTTTCCTGATTGCAGAACGACTGCGGGAGGGGGGCTTTTACACCCCGCCTCCATACATCAATTGACTTTAAGCTGTCACGGGGTGGTCGTTCAGCTCTTCGGGCGGTTGTCCAGTACGCGCTTCGCCTTGCCTTCCGATCGGGCGATGGACGTGGGATCGCGCACCTCGATCTTGGTGGTGATGCCGACGACGCTCTTGATGTGATGCGCCAGTTCCTTTGCCGAATGGGCGCGGGCGGCCGCATCGGTGTGATCGGTCGCGCATTCGACATGCACGGTCATGTTGTCCAGGCGTCCGGCGCGGGTCAGCTCGATCTGGAAATGCGGGGCAAGGCCTGCGCATTTCAGGATCTGCTCCTCGATCTGGGTGGGGAAGACGTTGACGCCGCGCAGGATGATCATGTCGTCGCTGCGGCCGGTGATCTTCTCGATGCGGCGCATCGAACGCGCCGTGCCCGGCAGCAGGCGGGTGAGGTCGCGGGTGCGGTAGCGCACCATCGGCAGGCCTTCCTTGGTGAGCGTCGTGAAGACCAGCTCGCCGAGTTCGCCGTCGGGCAGCACGGCGCCCGTCACCGGGTCGATGATTTCCGGGTAGAAATGGTCTTCCCAGACGTGCAGGCCGTCCTTGGTCTCGACGCACTCGTTGGCGACGCCCGGCCCCATGACCTCGGAGAGGCCGTAGATGTCCACGGCATGCATGTTGAAGGCCTGTTCGATCTCGCTGCGCATGGCATTGGTCCAGGGCTCGGCGCCGAAGATGCCCACTTCGATCGAGCTTTCGCGCGGGTCAATGCCCTGGCGGCGGAACTCGTCGAGGATCGACAGCATGTAAGAGGGCGTCACCATGATGATGCGCGGCTTGAAGTCGTTCATCAGCGTGACCTGGCGCTCGGTCATGCCGCCGGAGATCGGGACGACCGTGCAGCCGAGACGCTCGGCGCCATAGTGCGCGCCGAGACCGCCGGTGAAAAGGCCGTAGCCGTAGGCGATGTGCACGATATCGCCCGGCCGGCCGCCGGAGGCGCGGATCGAGCGGGCGACGACGTCGGCCCATACGTCGATGTCATGCTTGGTATAGCCGACGACGGTCGGCTTGCCGGTGGTGCCGGAGGAGCCGTGGATACGCACCAGCTTTTCCCGGGGTACGGCGAACATGCCAAAGGGATAGGTGTCGCGCAGGTCGGTCTTGGTGGTGA
>FWPV01005363.1_pt1 | contig 25762 bp, 17 predicted proteins | sample 2228371 | NCBI WGS metagenome assembly FWPV01 (sample SAMEA103939776, study PRJEB20133) | metagenome | reverse complement strand
CGACCATTTCCCTTGAGGACTGTTCACTAGGTTTGCTCATAGCCTTCCTCCTTTCCTGATCTATCTCTCAGGAGGAAGGCTATTAATTGCTCTGCTTCTTGTCCAGAGCTTATGACCTTTCCCGGAGACACAATTGTTTATACGCTACCAAGGTTCGCCTTTACTCGAGTTTTTAGTGCTTCTGCTCTTGCCATATCAGTTCCTTGCACGGAATTGCCCCGTGAAGCTCGCTCACGTTCCCTTGCGGCGGCAACCAGAATTCCAGTATTACAAGCATGTTGCGCAGACATGGAGACCCCCAAGGAAATCAAAATACCTCTAGATGGAGAAAAAAATATGCGACGAGCTGGCCGGACATACCCGCCGTCTTGACCATTTGTTGACCACGGTAGGTCTTAGGGGATTTCGCGGTCGAGAAAAAGAGGGGCAGGCCGTCGGACATCGCTTCTGACCTGCTCTTCTGTCCCGCACGGGCACGTAAAGGCTGGTGGTATCCCACGAGGTGTACAGAGGTTCCGAGAATCCCGTGTACTCTCCCGGCCCGCTCACCTTTTCGGGCTCCGCGGCCTTGCCGCACCCGGCGACCGCGGAAAGCAGCAAGAGCGCCGCCGCCAGGCAGGCGGGAGCAACCCGCCGCCTCGACCGTATTCCCCTCATCTCCCCCTCCCTTCAGGCACGACCAGCTGCTGAACTCTATACCAGACAATGGAAATAACCTACGGTCTTTTCGTCCTTGCCGCCGCGCGAATGCTCCCGTCCACCCCTGCCGCGCCATCCCTTTCCCGTGGATTGCTCGGCCCAAGGAGTGATATATCCGATATGCGCGGCCCTTAACCCATCCCGACACCGGCCACGCACAGACGGGCGCTCGATCCGGGCCTCTCGGGTCCTTCCGCCGCGGGTCTTTCACCGCGGCGCGCCCGCGGGTTATCCTTTATCGTGACCATAAGGCCCGCCTGAACGTCGTCGGGCGAACAGCACGGGGGCGACGCCCCGATCACGGCAGAGGATGTGATAGCGGTGGGATTCGACTTCGAGGAGATAGACGCCATCATCAACGCCCGCTCCCTGGCCATCGTGGGCGCTTCCGCCAAACCGGTGAAGTTCGGCTCCCTCTTCACCGCCACCCAGCTCACCTTCGGGTTCAAGGGCCCGGTTTGGCTGGTCAACCCCGGGGAGAAGGAGATATTGGGGCGGCCGGTCTATCCCGACCTGAGGTCCCTCCCGGAGATCCCGGACCTCGTCTACCTCACCATCCCCGCCCACCGCTCCATGGACATCCTCGAGGACTGCGCGGACCTGGGGGTTAAGGGGGTCATCATCATGGCGGCGGGCTTCCGCGAGGCGGGCGGCGAGGGAGCGGCGCTGGAGGCGAAGGCGCTGCGCCTGGCGCGGGAGGGGGGATTCCGCATCGTGGGGCCCAACTGCTTCGGCATCTACAATCCTCGCAACCGCCTGGCGCTGCTGCCGGGACATGATTTCTCAGACCGGCCGGGCGACGTCGCCTATATCTCCCAGAGCGGAGGCTTCTCGGTGCACGTAGGCCGCCAGTGCAAGGGGTTGGGCATCGACTTCAGCGCCATCGTCAGCTACGGGAACGGGGCCGACCTCAACGAGATCGAGCTCCTGCGCTACTTCGCGGCCGACCCGCAGACCTCCATCATCGGCGCCTACCTGGAGGGGACCTCGGACGGCAGGCTCTTCGCCGCGGCCCTGGCCGAGGCCGCCTCCCGCAAGACGGTGGTGATCTGGAAGGTGGGCAAGAGCGAGTCCTCCTCGCGCGCCGTGACATCCCATACCGGTTCCCTGGCGGGTTCTTCCATGATATGGGAAGGCCTGCTGCGCCAGTGCGGCGCCATAGAGGTCTCCGGGGTGGACGAGACCTGCGACGTGCTCCTCGCCCTCAAGCACCTGGGAAGGAGGCCGGGGCGCAGGCTCTTCATCACCGGCGGCGGCGGAGGCCTGGGCACCTACGCCGCGGACCTCGCGGAGGGAGAGGGTCTCGAGGTGCCGCCGCTCCTGGAGGAGACCGCCTCACGCCTGCGCGCGGTGCTCGCCGCGCCCGGGGCCGCGGTGGGAAACCCCACCGACATCGGCACCCCCCTGGTGCCCCTGCCCGTCTTCGAGGCGGTTATGGAAGCGGCCGCTTCCGATCCCGGCACGGACATCCTCGTCTTCGACCTTGCCCTCAACTTCGGCTACGGGCTGGGCGGGGAGGAGGGGCTCAACGCCGCCGCCGACGTCCTGGCCCGCGCGAGGCGGAGGAGCGGCAAGCCGGTCGTGCTGGTCCTCTATTCGCGGGCCACCGGCCTCGAGGACCTGCATTTCGAGGAGATCCTGCGGCGCCTGCGCTCGCGCCTGCTGCGGGAGGGCGTGCTGGTATTTCCTTCCATGCAGCGCGCCATGCGCGCCCTGGCGCTTGTCAACGGCTGAACGACGCGCTCCCCCGGCCGGCGAAACCGTCTCGGTGCCGGAGCAGGCGTGTTCCCATGCGGAGCCGCGTGTCTTTGCGCGCTGGTGCTGGCCATGTCCCGCAACGATTACCTCAGGTTCGGCGTGCTTCCATGCGGAGCCCCGTGCCTCTGCGCACCCTGGCCCGAGGTCCCGGCCGCCGCGCTCGCGCAGGCACCGACCATCGTTACGCCCCTCGCCCCCCGCGGGGGACCTGGAGCCCGCCGCGGCCATGAAAGGGCAAGGCCGGGAGCGGGGCCAACAGGGACGGGATGAGCGGCCTCCGGCACGGCGTTTTTCCCGGGATATTTCCGGAATAAATACAACTTGACATATAGCTTACATATATGTTAAACAACATCACACAACATGATACAACGTCAATGGAGCACAAAAGGCAGGGGAGAGAGTCCTGGAGGCGGAGTTGCGCAATTACATGAACACCGTGCACGTCGCCAAGACGCTGGGGGTCAACGTGCAGACGGTGCGGCACTATATCCGCAAGGGTGAACTGCGGGCGGCCAGGGTCGGCAAACGCTACGTGGTGACCCAGGAGGATATCGACGCCTTCCTGGAGAGGCGTAAGGAGAAGCGCGCCCTGGAGAGCCTGGAGCTGACCGAGAAAGGCAGAGAGGCGGTGCGCAGGATAAGGTCCGACGCCGAGAGGATCCTCCTCTACCTCAGGGAATGTCCCGGGGCCGACGCCGGCGAGATCGCCTCATCCCTGGGCATGGAGAGGGCGGAGGTCGGGAGGGCTCTGCGGCGCCTGGAGGAAAGGGGTCAGGCCTTCTGCGAACCGGAGGGGGAAGAGATCGACCGCCTGCGGGACCCCTGGTACGCGGGCTCCCGCGGCGGATAGGCATAGATACGGGTCCGCCTCGTGCGAGCGGGTTGCGGAGTCGGACCGTTCACGCAGCCGGAAGAGGAAAGGGGGAAGAGAGATGGCGGATAACACCGTCGGCATCCAGGAGTTCCTGGAGTCCTACATCCCGTCCCTGGTGAGGAAGCGCCTGGCGGAAAAGCCGCTGCCGGACATGGAGGGCACGCTTTTCACGCTGCAGATCACCTTCAAGGGGGAGAAGAGCCTGGTCTACGGCATATCCATCAAGGACGCCAGGGAGATCAGCGTCACTCCCGGAGGGGTGGAGAATCCCATGCTGCACGTGATCATCGGCGAGGATTTCATCCGTCCCCTGGTGGACATGGCCTCCTCTCTCACGGGACGTAAGCAGTACGACGCCGTCAGCCAGGCCAGGGGCACGGTGGACCTGGAGGTCACCATGCCCGGCGACTGGGTGATGCCCGTCACCGCCGTCTTCAACGGCGCCTCCCAGCCCAGCCTGAAGATCATGGGCAAGTCCGGCGACCTCGCCGAAGTGGCCGCGGGCAAGATCAACGGGCCCATGGCCTTCATGCAGGGCAAGATAAAGCTCGAGGGGGACATGGCCTTCGGGCTCTCGCTGGCCAACCTGATGCCTTGAGCGTCGGCCTCGACCGCCGCATGCACCGCGGGGGCGGGCGCATCACGACACGAGACGAAGCCGCACCCGCCCCCACCAGCGAGGCAACCGATCCGGGGCGGCGGAATGCCGCGGGCCCGCGCGCCCGCATCCCTTCCCTTCCGACATCAAGCCCTCCATCGCTCACCGCCCGCGACGGCCTGCCCCTTCCGGAGCCGGCGATGGTTTGTCGACCCGATGGCTGTCGAGAACGCCGATATCCGACAACGGCCCGCCCCTTCCGGGACCGGCGACAGGATGGGACGGCCGCGGCGCCGACGAGGACTGACGCCCTCCCCCACTCCCGCCTGCCCGGCGGGACGCCGCGGCGAGAGATCGGCTTACGGGGATGGGGATGGGCTCCCGGGCATCCCCGCTAGGCCTCCCGCAGGCGGTCCTTCATGATCTTGCCCCCGGGGTTCATGGGCAGCGGCGCCTCGGAGATGACCACGTAATCCGGGACCTTGTAATCCGCGATCTTCCCGCGGCAGAAATCCAGCACCTCCTCGGGGGTCAGGCTGTGCCCCGGCATGGGGAACACCACCGCCTTTATCTTCTCCCCCAGCACCTGGTCGGGAACCCCCACCACCGCCGCCTGGAGGACCTTGGGGTTCATGAGGATGAGGTTCTCCACCTCCACGGAATAGACGTTCTCGCCCCCGCGCAGGATCATGTCCTTCTTGCGGTCCACGATGGTATAGAATCCCTCCTCGTCCACCACTACCACGTCGCCCGAGCGGTGCCAGCGCCTGCCGTCCTCGTCCACGATGAAGCTCTCGCGCGTCTTCTCGGGAAGGTTCCAGTAGCCGCGGCAGACCCCCGAGCCGCTGATCAGCAGCTCTCCCGGCTCGCCCGCCGGGACCTCGCGCAGATTCTCGTCCACCGCCTTGAACAGGGTGGGAGGAGTGGGCCAGCCGATGGACGAGCCCCGCCTCACCACCTCCTCCGGCGGGAGCAGGGAGCCCGCACCGATGGAGGTGGTCTCGGTCATCCCGAAGCCGTTGCCGATCTTGGCGTGGGGGAAGTCCTTGAGCATGAGCTCCCCCAGCTCCGGGGGCATGGGGGACCCCCCCTGGAACATGACCTCTACCTTTCCCGCCTCCACCAGTTTCTGGTAGTTGGGCTGCATGCGCAGCAGCCAGAACATGGCCGTGACCCCCACGAAGAAGTTGACCTCCTCCTCGATCATGGACTCGATGACCTGGTCGGCCTGGAACACGGGCAGCACCACCGCGCCCGCTCCCAGCAGACAGAGATTGAAGAGGGTGTGCAGGGCGGTGACGTGAAAGAGCGGCACCGAGATCATCTGCTTTATGCGGTGGATGTCCTCCATGGTATATTTTTCCGGGATGAGGAAGGGCATGCAGCTCAACTGGGCCATGGCGTTGGCGACCACGTTGCGGTGGGTGATGATGCTGCCCTTCGGCTTTCCCGTGGTGCCGGAGGTGTAGCAGATGCTGCAGATGTCCCTCTCGCTCACCTCCACCCTGATGTGACCCGGGGTCTCCCGCGCCAGGAGGCTGGTGAAGGGCGGGTTGCCGTCAACCCCTTCGCTTCCGCTGACCACGATGTCGGCGAGGCTCTCCAGCTTACCTTTGAGGGGCTGTACTCTCTCGTAGAGGTCCCTCTCCACGATGACCAGGCGCGCCCCGGAATCGCGTAGCTGGTAGGCGATCTCCTCCGTCTCCAGCCTGGCGTTTATCACCACCGATATCGCTCCCGCGGCGGCGATGGCCAGGTAGCTGATGCAGAACTCGGGGTTGTTGAGGAGGATCATGGCCACGCGGTCGCCCTTGGCGATGCCGTAGTCGTCGATGAGGGAGGCGGCCGTCCTCCGCACCAGTTCGTCCAGGCGCCTGCGCGTGTACCTCTCGCCCAGGGTGGGGAAGACGAAGATCTCCTCGTCGGGGTATTTCTGTAGCCCGTCGAGAAATACGGCATAGAGGTTCTGGTACCTTCGCGCGTAAACGCTCTCCAGCGCGCCCTCGTACCATTCGTCGATAACGCCGTCGCGCGGCCAGCCTTTCAAGGCCATCACCCCCGATGACTCTGCGACACCTGCGACACGGTAATAACCCGTAACCTGATAGGCGAACCCCCCTGCCGGCAACCTGCGCTCGAAACGGACTCGCGTCCCGCGTCTATCCTAACAGCGCGCCGGCCGCGCCATCAAGCGAGCCCCCCTCGATGAGCCCGGCCTTCCCGTGACCTCGTCCCGGGCCCGCGGGTCCGCCGCAACGGCACCGGAGGTATCGGCATCCCCGAGACCCGGCGCCGGACACGGCGGGTACGGCGGACGTAGCCGCCTGCACCATGAGCCACGTCAGCGCGGGAGGCCCCGGAAGCGGGATATCGGTTACCGGGCTCGCAGCCTGGCCGCTCTCCGGAGATAAGGCTCCGGTACCGCGATGCGGAACCCATGGCGCTTTCCGTGCCGCGGGCGTTATATTTACGAAAGCTCCCGGTGCAGTCCCGGAAGAACGCGGATAAGAGGAGGTAGGTGCGGGGATGAAGGAAAAGGTGCTGGTGCTCGAGGCGGGCTACGACGAAGGCCTGCTGCGCGAGCGCATGCGGCATATACTGGAGGAGTTCCCGCTCGCCCTGGGCGGGAAAGAGGTCCTCGTAAAACCGAACCTGCTCGGCCCGTGGCCGGGGGAGAGCGGCATCATCACCCACCCCCTGGTGGTGAAGGCCATGGTGGAAGTCCTGAAGGAAAGGGGGTGCCGGGTACAGGTGGGCGACAACCCCGGCCTGCGGGGTTACGGCTGCATAGGCAGGGTGTGCAAAGAGACCGGCATGGAGGAAGCGGTGGGGGCGGAATGGACGAACATGGCCGCCTCTCCGCGCACCGTGCCCCTGCGCTCGCGCTTCGTGAGAGAGGTTTCCATCTCCTCCCAGGTGCTCGACTGCGATGTGCTCATCTCCATGCCCAAGTTCAAGACCCACGTCAGTACCCTCATCACCGGCGCGGTGAAGAACAGTTTCGGCTTTCTGGTGGGCGCGGACAAGGCGCGCATGCACGCCGCCGCGCCGCGCTTCCGCGACTTCGGCGAGCTGCTGGTGGATATCTACCAGATACGCGTTCCCGACCTGGTGGTCATGGACGCGGTGACGGCCATGGAGGGCAACGGCCCCTCGTGCGAGGACATCCGCGAGCTGGGAAAGATCCTCGCCTCCCGCAATGGCGTGGCCCTGGACGCGGTGATGGCCGCCATGATGGGCCTGGACCCCGCGCGGGTGCCCACCCTGGCGGTCGCCGCGGAGCGCGGGCTGGGCCCCGCATCCCTGAAGGACATAGAGGTGTCCGGCGCCCTGGAGGTCATCCCGGGCTTCAAGCACCCCTCCACCGTGCCGCGCATGTCCTGGACGGCGCCTTTCCAGCGCCTGGTGTTCTCCCTCCTCTCCCACCGCGCCCTGGGGGTGGACCGCGGCCGCTGCACCGGCTGCCGCACCTGCGAGGAGGGCTGCCCCGTAGGGGCGATAAGGGTGGAAAGGTATCCCCGTTTCGACTCCTCGAGGTGCATCAACTGCTACTGTTGCTACGAGCTGTGTCCCGAGCACGCCGTGAGGCTCAACCGCCTGCTGCGTCTCGTCCAGGGCCGGGCATAGGCACGGGCTTGCGAATCCGCTCCATAGCGGTGGCGAGGATGGGAAACACGGGGGCTTGTCCACCGGCTACAGGGATACCGCCGGCATCCTCTCTTCCACGCTCATATTGCCGATGCACACGGTTAATCGACCTCCCCATCTCCCTCCCTAAGTCTTGATGCAGGCCCCTGGAAAAGGTTGCAACGCAGGGCGACGGCGGCTGACCTGCGGGCTCGGCTTTTTCCACGGCGGAAAGCTCGCCCGGCTTATGCCGGGTAGCCCGCCTAGTCCTCGATGCCCGCCAGACGCTTGGCGATCTCCTTCTTCTCCTGCAGGTCGTAGGTGCCCAGGATGGCGATGTCCTCCATGATGGGGGAGCCGCCGCCGTGCACGCCTGCGTACTGCATGACCCCGGCCATGGAGGAGCAGGAGAAGTCGCTGATCCAGGCGAAGCACTTGTAGACGTTCTCGGCGCTCACGCCGTCCGCGCGCATGATGTACTTCTTCACCAGCTCGCCCACCTCGGGGCTGGCGTATTCCTCGCTGTAGGGCAGGGTGGCGGGAAGGCCGCCCGCGATCTGGGCCAGGATGTCGTATTCGTGGTAGAGGTTCACTCCCGCGTGCTTGCGGGCCACGTTGCAGAAGACCACGTCCGGGATCTGGGTCCCGGAGGGCGCCTTGCTGGACTTCACCGCCGCCGCGATGCCGCATCCATACACGAGTTCGGCCACGCTTATGAGCTCCGCCAGGGCGTGGCGCACGTGTCCCTCGCGCTCGATGCCGTTGTACTCCGCCGCCAGGGCGGTGGACCCCATGATCACGTCGGACATGGCGGGCTTGCAGCCGGTGTAGGAATGGCGGTGGTAGAGGGAGAAGAGCAGGGCGAGCTGTCCTCCGAACTCCGTCTCGCCGTTGAGGAAGACCCGCTCCCAGGGGACGAAGACGTCGTCGAAGATGGTCAGGGACTCGATCTCCCCCTTGCCCGAGAGCGCCGTCGCCACCTCGGGAACGCGGTCGCGGTACCTGGCTCCGCGGCAGACCAGCTTCACCCCCGGCCAGTCGCCGGGCACCGCGAAGGCCACCGCCCAGTCGCCCTCCTCGGGAGTGAGAAAACGGGTGGGGGTGACGATGATCTCGTCGGCCAGGGGCGCGAAGGAGTTATGGGCCTTGGCTCCCCGCACCACTATGCCGTCGCTGCGCCTCTCCACCACCCGCAGGTAGAGATCGGGGTCGGCCTGCTCGTGGGGCCTCCGCTTGCGGTGGCCCTTGACGTCGGTCTGGGCGCAGCAGCCCACGATGTCGTTGTCCTGCCAGTACTTCAGGTACTCCAGGAAGCGCTGGTGATACTCGGTGCCGTGCGTCTGGTCGCACTGGTAGGTGATGACCGAGAGGGCGTTCATGGCATCGATGCCCATGCAGCGGGCGATGCACCCTCCCACCAGGCGGCAGGACATGCGGGTCATCTCCTGCTTGGCCAGCAGGTCCTCGGGGCTCTGGTGGATGTGGCAGAAGCGGCTGATGGTCTCCCCGGTGAGGTGGGATCTGGCGGTGGTGAGGTGCTGCACCTCCCTGGCGTGGGCCAGCTCGATGGTCAGGTCCATGATGTCCGTGCCCGGAAGGTTTTCCCTTCCCAGTACCTCTCCGCCCATGTACACGTTGGGTTTCATGGCCTTGAGGCTTTCGTGGTACTCGTCGACGGTGCGGATCATCGCCATCCCCTCCAAGATACTCGTTTCAGATATTGCGTTATTATTATAGGATGACTATAATGAATATGTCAATTTCTGAACAAATCTATGAGATTGAGGTTTATCAATGGGGAATGACTACAGATCAAGGGATAAATCCTCGAGCATCATTGAAGCAGCTCTGGAGGTCTTCGGGGAGAAGGGCTATTACAACGCCACCATCTCCGAGATCGCCCGCGCCGCCGGCGTCTCCGAGGCCACCATCTACGAGTATTTCGGGAGCAAGGAGGACCTCCTCTTCGCCATCCCCAGGGAGATCACCACCCGGGCGGTGGAGTTCCTGGAGGCCGTGGGTCCTTATATCAGAGGAGCGGAGAACAAGATCAGGACCATCGCCTACGGCTATTTCAACCTCTACCGCGACAACCCCCACTATTCCTCCCTTGTGCTGCTGGACCTCAAGCACAACCGCAAGTTCATGGAGACCGAGGGCTACCGGGCCGTGAAGAGGTCGGCGGGATTTCTCCTGTCATGCATAAAGGAGGGTATCGCCTCCGGGGAGTTCAAGAAAGACATCGACCCCTACCTGGTGCGCTCCATGATCCTGGGGACCATCGAGCACGTGTTCTTCCGCTGGCACCTGCGAGGCCGTAAGGATGAACTCGCCGATTTCGTGGAGCCCATGCTGGACATGCTCTTCGAGGGGATCAGGAGCGAGCCGGAGCCGCGCGCCTACCATATCAACATCACCCTGCCCCCCGCCTCCGCCACGGGGGACTGACTTCGCGGCAAACGCCAGGGCGGTGCCGGTGATGGCGATCACCGGCGCCAGGAAGGCAGCCATTACCACCAGCATGGACTTGCGGCTTTCCCTTTTCATCCCCTTCTCCCCGCACCCTCGCCCCCGGGCGCGCTCCCCCGTCGCCGTTTCCGGCGATGATACCGTCAAGAACCGCGATTTCCTGAATATCCCATCCTCTTGCATATCGGCGGTTTGAACGCGAGCGGGTGAATATGCTCGCGATGCCGTGCCGCCATTCGAGTCGTTGCCCTATGCAGCGGGGCATAAAAATGAGAAGATAGGCCCGTGGAATACCGTTCTTGAAAGGCGCGGCAAACGAAAGGGAGGATGATCGATGAGAAAGACCCTGATCCTGCTGACGTCCCTGTGTCTCTGCGCGGCCGTCCTCGCGGTGGTCGGGTGCGGGGGAGGTGGCGACAAGTCGGCCTCGCCGGAACAGGTGGTGGAGAAGTTCGTCAAGGCGGCCATCGCCGGCGACGCCGATACCGCCTATTCCCTCATCACGGAGGGCAGCAAGGGCGAGGTGGAGAACAAGGAAGACCTCGTGGAAGGGGTCGGCGAGGGGGTGTCCGAATACTCCGTCGGCAAGTCCAGCATATCAGGAGACACCGCCAGGGTGCAGACCAGCCTTACCCTCAAGGACCTCGATTTCAAGATGGAATTCGAGATGGTGCTGGTAAAGGAGGGCGGCGCCTGGAAGATCGACCTGACGCAGACGCAAACGGAGATGGAGAAGGCCGTCGAGGAATACATGAAGCAGTTCGAGACCTCGGAGTGACGCACCGGGCGTTTCTTCTTATCCGGCGAGCCCGCGGCCCGGCCGCGGGCTCGATGCCTTCCACCCCGTCTCGCGCTCACCGGGCCACCCGGGCGACCGTCCAGGGGACGGCCAGGCTTCCCGGCCATGCTGAAACGGGGCGATGAGCGGTGTGACGCGAGGATTCTAGCCTGAGCTCCCCTTCAGTTCCTCGAGCGCCCGCAGGCTCGCCCTCGGCCCCAGGGAGATATGGATCTGGCTTATGGCCATGGCGATCGCCTGGTTGACGAGGGCCATGGCCGGATTGTTCCAGACCAGCCAGACCAGGAGGTCGATGACGGTGATGACCGCCAGGCTCAAGGCGCGGTTCGGCCAGGCCCTGTGTTCCTTCTCGGCCGCGGCCTGGCGCTCCAAGAGCTCCTCGGCACGGCGCAACCTCGCATCCTCGTCCTTCCAGCCACGGTCGTCCGCCAGGCTCGTGATCTCGTCCGCCACGGGCAGGTGAAAGAGGTTGAGAAAGGTCCCCGCGGTGATCCCGGTGCCGCGCAGTCCCCTCAAGGCGGATATCCACAATCCGTTCATGCCGAGGTAGGACAGGACGATGAAGGCGATGAAAGCGTTTCGTGCCTCAGCCTTGCTGGCGGTCAGGGCCAGCAGGGCGAGGAGGGCGATGACCAGGGAATAGAAGAGCAGGCTTCCCTTGAAGTACCTCCGTGTCCTCATTTCCGAATCCCGCAGGGCCTCCGTTATCCAGGCGATCTTTTCTCGGCTCGAAGCGAAAGTATTTTCCATCTCTACCCCTCCTTGCGCGGACTTCCTTCTACCTCCTCCGGTGGAGATCGTTTCCGGCAATATAAATGTACCGCGCAGGTCAATGGTTACCCGCGGCGCCCTCAGCCGCTCCCCCGGGGCCTCGCGGCGCGCATGAGCCGTCCGTCTTTCGGGTCCGCCGCGATATCCGTTCGCCCTCCGCGCCACGGTATACCTGGCCGTCGCAGCCCCGGTGTCCATATGACGCGGGTGACGCGATCGAGGCCGGGGGGTGACCGCATCCCGCGACCGCGGTACAATACCCTGACGACAGGCAGGGTTTTTAAGAGCATTCGAGTCGCGATGCACGAAAAAGATGTGCGCGAACGCGCTCTGAGGAAGAAACTGGGAATCCCTGGCGATGCGCAGCGGGTGATCGTTTTTGCCGAGTCCAGCCACTGGGATCCGGACTGGCTGTTGACCGCCGGGGAATACTACCGCCTCCGGGTACGCAGGATCCTGGACGACATGGTAAGGTGGCTGGAAAAGGAGCCGGGGCGGGTCTATTCCGTCGAGTGCGTCTTTTTTCTCCGCATGTACTGGGATCGCCATCCGGAAAAGCGTGACAAGATACGTACCTGGGTCAACGAAGGCCGCATACGCCTCAGCGGCAGCGGCATCAATACCCCCGACACCATCCTGCCGGAGCTCGAGGCGCTGATACGCGATTACCTGCACGGCCAGGAATGGCTGCGAGAGAACGGCATGCACCAGGAGCCGCGACTTGCCTACCTGCCGGACAATTTCGGCCACACCCCCTGGCTGCCCTCCATACTGCGCTCCCTGGGATATGAATACTGTGCCTTCAGCCGCATAGACGGCATCCTCTTCCCCGGAAGCGAATATCTTTCCGCCCGCAGATATCCCCTGTCGGGGTCCACCGCGGAGACCCTGCTGCGGGATCACCGCAGCGCCGATTTCGTCTGGAAGAACGCCGACGGCTCGCGGGTCCTCTGCCACCTCAATCCCCGTACCTACGGGCAGGGAGACCTCATCGCCCACGCCGCCATCGCGCGGTGGATGGGGCTGGTGATAGGCCTCCCCTTTCCCGCCCTCGACTCCGCGGGCACTGCGCGTCGCATAAGCGGATACGTGCGAGAACTGGAGGGATACGCGAGAACCCCCTACCTCTTCTGCCCCATAGGTTTCGATTTCAACCCGCCCCTCCCTCACCTCCTCGAGCGCATCGGGGATTACAACGAGCGTTTCTATCCTCACACCGGCGTGTTCGCGATCAACGCTTCCCTCGAGGATTACATGGACCTCGTCTCCACCCACCTCGAAGAGCTGCCGGTCCTGGAAATAGATCCCAACCCTTATTTCATGGGTTTCTATTCATCCCGCCCCGAGGCCAAACAGCTGCACAGGGAGACATGCGCCATGCTCACCCTCGCCGAGAAGCTGTGGGCGGAAAAGGAATGGGGCTCCGGAACGGGCCCCGAAGAAGAGGCGTGGAGGGAGCTGGAGCGGACTTGGGACGCCTTTCTCATGTCCAACCACCACGATTTCATCACCGGCACCTCTCCGCAGCGCGTATGGGACAAGGAACAGAAGCCGTTGCTGGATGCCTGCGCGGCCAGGGCGCGCGGTATTCTTGTCAGGGCCTCCTCGTCGCGACGCGGCGGCAGGACGCCGGACCTCGGTGGCCCATGTCCCGAGTGGTCCATGGACCGAGGGGTCCTGGATGTCGAGACGCCCTCTTTCCACCTCCGGCTGGACGAATCGGTGGGGGGCTGCATCACGCGCTGGAGGGATAAGAGCGAGGGGCTGGAGATGCTCTCCGGTCCGGCGAACGACCTCGTGTCCTACGAGGACCGGGGAGGGCTCTGGCGTATGGGCCATGAATACAGGGGGGGCATATTCCGGGAGAAGGCGCGCGCCAGCGAGTCCTCCGCGAGCATCACCGTCTCCGAGGAGGGCGGCTGCCTCGTGATAAGGGTGGAATCGCTCCTCGAGGGCCATGCGCTGGTCAGGCGCCTCTGGGTGAGCCGCGACCATCCCGTGGTGCGCATGAGCGTCGAGGGCACGATGAGGGCGGACCGCACCGTTACCTGCCTCTTCAACCCGGGTTTCCGGCCGGAGGGCATCACCATGGACACCACGGGGGGCGTGGTGGAAAGGCCTCTCGTTAAGTTGTACCGACCTACTTTCTGGGCGGCGAAGCGTTTCGCCTTCGTCACGGACCCCTCGCGGCGCGCGGTGATGGCCGCGTTCCTCGGGGGGCCCGCCACCGTGGGCTGCGATCCCGAAAGGGGGATGGAACTGGTGGCGCTGAGGACCGCCCGCATGGAGAGGGCCTGGCGTGTTGTTCCCCTCCTCGCCCACCCCGCCGCGGGGAAACGCTTTGGAGTGCAGCGCCTGGACTACGCCGTGCTTTTCGCCCCTTCGGGAGACTGGACCGCCGGCCGGCTTCACGTCCTCTCCCGCCGACTCCCATACGCCGGGCGCGGGGACGAGACGTGGCGCGGGCCGACCGCTTTCGAGGACGTCCTCTTCTCCATCGACAGCGAGGAGGTGGAGGTCCTGGCCTTCAAGAGATCCCGGCGGGGCGAGGGCATGATCCTGCGTCTTTACTCCCCGCTGCCGCACCCCGACCGGGTCACCGTCTCCTTGGGGGAACGAGGGCCTGCGAAGGCCTGGCTGTGCGACGCCAGGGAGCGCGACCTGGAGGAACTCGAAGTGAGGAACGGAGAGGTGTCGATCCCCCTGCGCGGCAACATCACCACCATCCGGCTTCTGCCCTGAACTCCCGTCCCCGCGGCGCTCGCGCGCTCCTGCGGCAGCGGGTTCAGGAGCCGCCCGCGAACGGCCCCCCTGCGTCCCGGCTCTTCTTTCAAGCGGCCGAGAGCTCCTTCAGAAAACGGTCGATGCGCGTCTTCACCACCAGAAAGTCGTCTCCCCGATCGTCCACGCAATCGCCGTCGATGACCAGCATGGGAATACCGAGTCGGCGGAAGGACTCCGTCTCCATGCGTCCCGAGCAGTGGAAGTGCCGGCAGGACTTCGGGTAATAGGCGATGATGCCGTCCCCCGGCCTGATGACCCTCGCATAGAGCTCGACCCGGTCCCTCAAGGGGCTGAAAGCCGGGTTGAGGAGGGTCTTGCGGGCGATGGCGCGGAAGGGGTTTTCCGTTTCCAGGTCCTCCCAGTAACTGTAGTTGACGACGGATCCCACGATGTCCGCCCGCTCCTCTATGTATTCCAGGAGAGAAGACCCGTAATACGGCCTGAGGTGTGCCCACACGATTCGCGGCCTTCTCGAAGGTTCCGCCTTCGCCGCCGCCGCCGCGTTTATCTCCTCGTAACGGGACCTGAAGATGTCCACCAGCTCGGGGGTCCCCCAGGTCTGCATGAGGTTGGCGGCATGGTCCATGTCCCTGGACCCCCGCAGAAGAGGCCGGTCGCTGTAATACGCAAGCACATTGCCCCTGGCGAGCCACCGCCCGGCCTCGTTGCTGTATTCCACTACCTCACGCAGCCTGTCCAGGTCCAGCCTAGCTCCCGTCACCTCGGTCATGAAAGCCGCCATGTTGGCCAACTGCCCCGCCACGTAATCCACGGCTTCCTCGAACCTCGCCGGGTCACCGTCCTCATGAAGCCAGCTCCAGGCGCCATAGGGGACGTCGAGGACGAACTCCGGCCTCTCGTATCTCTCGGCGGCAAACTCTGCCAGCTTCGCAGCCGGGTCGCAGAGGTGCGTGGAGGTCAGGATGACATCCGGGCTGGGCGGGATGTCCAGCAGCATCGCCCCTGCCCCTGCCTTGACGAATGAACACACGTCCGGTGCGAAACCGTTCTCTTCCGCCTCCTCGAGGCACTTGACCGCCTTGCCCATCATGGAGAGCTGGGCCGCGAACATCTCCAGGGTAAAGGGGACGAGACCCATGGCGTAGATGAGCTCCGTGGGCATGAAAAGGCTCCTCCAGGCCACCAGCTTATCCGCGCCGCCCTCGAGCGGGTGAACGCCGTAGCAGCGCAGGAACTGCTCGCTCAACAACCTCCCCCGTTTCTGGGATGCCCTGAGCTCGCTCCAGGGGCGGGAAAGGGCCCCGGCAACGTAGGACTCGTAGGCCTCGCGCGGCAGACCATGGAGGGAGAGAAAATTCCTCCACTGCTCTCTCCTGCGCCGCCTGTTCTCCTCCAACATCGCGCTCTTCATCTCAGGATCCCCTCCTCATCCGTAACCTTCTCACGAAGGCCTCTATCTCCCGCGGGTCCACTTGACCCGATATGTCGCTCTCCACCATCTTCACGGGCACGCCGGGGAATATCCCTTCCCGGAGCAGAGGCCACTGCACCTGCAGGTTGGCGCAGAACTTCATGGCGCAGTAGATCACCCCGTCGAGGCGGTATTCGCTTACCAGGGCGCGCAGCTCTTCCCTGGCCGTCCTGGCCGTCGCGCCGAGCATGCGGGGACAGGGCGGTTTTTCCAGGTACGCCGCTGCCAGCGCGCGCAGCGGATCGCCTTCCGGACGTACTTCGCCGCGAAGGGAACGCAGACCGTTGCAGGCGTATTCCACCACCACCTCGCCTCCGGCGTCTTCCACGAGCTCGAGAAGTCTCGCGCTCAGCGGCCCTCCGTAGATCATCAACCTGGGAGCTCCCGCGACGCCTACTTCGCTTTCCGGGCCGCCCACGGCCCCCTCGAGCACGGCAAGCGCCTTTTCAGGGGGCATGGTGAAGACGCTTCTCAGCAGGTGCGCGAACCGCGATCCCCTGATGCCGGGGGGATCCCATTTCCTGGCCTCCTGGACCTTTCCCAGCTCCCGGTACAGGACGTCGCGGCGCCTTATGGCCTCCTCCAGCTCCCGAGAGGAGAAATCGCGGAAGCGTTCCCTTACCGCATCCTGCATTCGACGCAGGTTGGAGGCGAAAAGGCCCACGCTCCTGAGATCGTGTTTTTTCGGCAGGTCGAGAAGATATGCCCATTGTCCGTCATCCTCTTCCCCGTCGTGCATCCAGGCGTCGTAAAGCCTGCGCATGCACTCGCAGGAATGCACGATCACCACCCCGTCGAAGTCGGCGCAGGCCCCGCTCGACTTCGCGCCCAGGCAGCTGCGCACGAAAGAGCAGGCGGCATCGCCCAGCAGCACGTCCTCGTGCGCCTTCCCGGAATCATCCCTCACGCCGCAGGGAAGAAGGCCGGCCGCGTCCAGGATCTCCAGGGGGGTGTAGGTGCAGAACCATGCGACCCTGCCGCTCATCCCACCCCCTCCTTGTGCCGGCCGGCCTCATGCCGGTACTGGGGACAGGCGTAGAGGGTGGACACCCTTTCACCGTCAAGATACAGGTGCACCAGGTCGCATACCCTCTCGCGCCCGCATCCGACTTCCTCGTGCGCCAGGCATTCCTCGAAAAAGGACTCCATCCTCTGTACCGCCTCAAAGCCCCTGAACCTGCTGCCTTCACGCACCTCGCGGCGCGCCAGGAGGGCCATGCCCAGGGCACCCATAACGCGATGGTGCAGGGGCACCACGATCTCGCACCTCTCGCCGCGGCTCTCTTCCAGACATTCCTCGAGGGCCCTCTTGACCCCGATGTTGGAGGCCACTCCTCCCTGGAAGGCTATGGGCGGGGTTATCTTCTTCTTGTTGATGCCCAGGGTGGAAAAGAAGTTCATGGCCAGGGAGCGGTGCAGCCCCGCGATGATGTTCTCCTTGTAGTTGCCCTTAGCCTGCTCCGAGACCAGGTCGCGGCCCACGAAGACCGTGCACATGCTGGAGAAGGCATAGGGCTTCCTGGCGCGGAGGGACATCTCGCCGAAGCGTTCCACGGGGACGCCGAGGCGTGCCGCCTGGGCATCGAGAAAGGCCCCGGTCCCGGCCCCGCACTTGCGGTTCATCGCCGTATCCACGAGCATGCCGTCCTCTACGTACATGACCTTGGAGTCCTGGCCACCGATATCGAAGACGACACGGACGCCGGGGACCATGTGCACGGCGGCCTCGGCATGGGCGTCCAACTCCGTCTCGTAGATGTCCGCGTCCAGGATGCCCCTGGCTATCTCGTGCCCGCTGCCCGTCACCCCGGTTCCCCTGATGCGCACGTTGCCCGGGAGACGGGACGCCACCCTGGACATGGCTTTCTTGATGTTCCTGACCAGATCCCCCTCGGTGAGGGTGTAGTCGGTGGCCATCACCGTGCCCCGGTCATCGATCAACACGGTGTTGATGGAGATGGAACCCGCATCCAGCCCCAGATATGCGTCAACACCCTCGGACCATCTTCCGCCCCGCAGGACATAAAGGCATGGCTCGTCTTCCCAGGTGTACTTGAAGAGCGGCCGCTTCAGGGAGGTCATCAGGGCATCGATCTCGCGCACGGGGTCGCGCCCGTTGCCTTCGTTCTCCCATTCCAGCAGCCGGCACCTCACCCACAGGGAGGCGTCGCTGGTCTTCATCTCCACCAGCAGTCGATCCCCCAGGCCCAGATGCAGGGTGACGCCGGAGGCCTCGGACAGGCTGCGGCCCAGGGGGCCGCTCCTGATCCAGGAGTCAGCGGCCTTTCCTTCTTTGCCGACCATCTCCAGGACCGGCCTCACCGCCGCCCATGCCTCCTCCTCGCTGCGGCGCCAGTCACGCGACGGCACGAACGGCAGATGGTAGAAGACCTCTCCTGGCTGTGCGGGAAGATGCGTGAACCTGAGTTCCTCAAGTTCATCCCGCAGCTCTCTGCGTCCCTTCATCAACTCTCCTCCTTTTATCTACTTGCCTTTGCCGGACGGACTCCCGTTGCGCGGCCCGCCCGGGCACGGAGAAGCACGGGGCGAGAACTCCCGCCAATGCCGCACCGCGCACCACGCTCCCCGCTCAAAAGGGCAACGATGAACGCCCCCTTTACGCATGGCCCGCCCCGCGGCTCCTCCAGAAACAGGCGACTGCGTGCTTCCCGGCCGCGGCCGCGCGCCGCCGATTGCCAGTTAATGTAATACGGGCCGTGGGGGCAGCAGACTTCGGGCCCGTGCTCAACCGGAGTTAACACGCCGGTAGCAACATGGTTTCACGCAGAAACTCGCCTTCTTATCTTTCGTTTCCATCTCACCGCGCTCTCCCCGCACGGGCGCCGCCCTGAAGGCCTCCCGGTGCAGGCCGTACCCCAACCCCAACCCGGCGATACGCCGGGAAGCATGGCTGAGAGCCCCACGCCTCGAGAGACCATGCCCGGAGCAATATGTGCACTTTGTCTAAACATGCAAGCGTCAAGAGAAGCCTGCCGTATGCCGAAAAACATAGTGCGGACAAAGCGATTCTCACTTAGTCAGAGCGGGGAGGTGTAGAGATTGAAGAGGCCGGATATCTGCGGAGAGTGCGCGATTCCCCTCTATATCGGGAAGGTGCACAGGTGGAGCGGTAACGGGGTCATCGTCCAGAACGTAAATCCCAGCGCCAACGTCTTCATGCTGGAATCCGAGAACATCGACGCCGTCTTCCGTACCCTGGACGAGGAGCTGGGCGTCCCCATCGAGAACATCGTCATCGAATGCACCCGCCGGGGAAACAGGAGTTTCATGGAGCGGAACATCCCCGCCCCCGTGAGGCGAGCCATGTCCTACCTTCCCCGCCTTTCCAGCAAGCTGGTGGCCTATACGGGAAAGACCCTCGGCTTCGGTGCGAGCGATTACGTGGGGGCGCGGCGCAAGGGGGATGACAAGGATTGTCTCGTCCAGATAATCCATCGCCCCTATTCCCTCACCTCCATACTGGGGGACGCCCTCGGCGTCACCGAGGCCTTTACCGGCAACGACGGCACGGTGGAGAGCTTCCCCCTCGGCGATGAGAGCTACCTGGTGGTCCTCCGGCTCGGAGAACATCGCTCAGGCCTGGAGGAGAGACTGGAGCTGCAGCATCCTCCCTTAAAAGAGGTCGGTTTCGAGATGGCCCGTTGCGGTTCCTGCGGACTGCCCCTCGAGCTGAGCAGGAGATACAGGTGGGACATGAAGCAGGGCCTTATCCTCAGCAGGGCGACCGGGAGGAGGATGGTCATCACCGGCTTCGACAACTACGAGGCGGTTTTCCAGGAGATCGAGGAGGAGGTCGGCGAGGAGATCTCCCAGGCCATCGTGGACGCGCAGAGGCGGTTCGTACGCGAAACGGAGTGGGACGAGAACTGGCTGAGCGACGAGAACGCCCTGCGCCTGAACCTGGTCCTGCGCGGCCTGGGATATCTTACATCCTTCCGGGAAGACCGGGGAGAGCTTCTGCTGACCATCGTCAATTGCCTCATCCCCAAACAACTGGTGGGTATGTTGCAGGGTTTCTACGAGTTGCTGTCGGGGAAGGACTCCAGTGACTGCTCCTGGAGGGTCGAGGAAGACGGGAGCCTGCACGTCGAGCTGACCTGAAGCCCGGAGCTTTCGCCGCGCCGGCGCATATGAGCCGGCGCGCCGTATTTCTGCTGTCCTTTCACGGTATTCCGTCTCTCAGGCAGGCATGAGGCATACCGCATGGATGGAGAATAAATGAACATTTATTAGACAAGATGTCTTGCCTAATTAAACGATGGTGCATTATGATGATGCCAGGCCACGATATCAGGTCTGGATGCGAGCCATTAGGGGGGTGCGGGAGATGCGCGCGAGAACGAGGACGGCAAGAATCCTGGGAACCCTTGTCTGCGCCGCAGCGATGAGTTTCTGCCTTCTTTCCTTTTTCCCATCCGCCAACGCTGAACCCGAGGAAACCGCCATCGAGGTGATGAGCTCCGAGGCCGTCACCCTGGACACTGATTACAGGGGCACGGTCGAAAAGGGTCGCATCATCACCTTTTTCGGGCTCACGGGGAAGGGCGAGGCGAACGTGGCCAAAGAGCGGAGCCTCGCCGGGGAAGGCAGGTGGCAGGGCGTGCATGCCTTCACCACGCCGAAACTGGAGGACGGTGCCCTGGTGTGGAGGAACCTCAGGGTCGACGGCGTCCGCAACGTCATGAGCCTCATGGAGTTCAAGGACGACGTGGCCGAGGAAGTGCGGATGAAGATCCCCCTGGAGCTGCGCTACAGATACTTTCTGGACGGGTCAGAGGTGGAGGACCCCAACGAGATAACCGGTCGGGACGGCCGCTTCCGGCTCGAGTTGACCATGACCAACCGCAGCGCAGAAAAGCGTGCGGTCAGATATGTGGATCCGGAGACGGGAGATCCGGTGGAAAAGGACGTGGAGGTCTATCTCCCCCTGGTCATCCTCCCCTATGACTGGTATTTCGACAACGACGTGTATTTCAACCTCGTGTCCGACCCCACCGGAGTGGTGGTGCCGCTGCCCGACCACTGGCAGGTGGGATGGTCGATCCCCCTCTTCCCTCCCGCCACCGATGCCAGCCACACCATATGGATAGAGGCCGATGTGAGGGATTTCCGCCTGCCGCCGCTGGTGCTGTCGGTAAATTTCATCTTTCCCCAGACCAACCAGCGTGACCCGCTATCGGAATTCACCGCGGGCCTCAAGCAGCTCCTGGATGGGGTAAAGCAACTGCATCAGGGACTGCTGGAGGGCGAGGAGGGGGTCGGCGGCCCGGATCAGGAGGGCACCCTGCTCTACGGCACCAGCGCCATCCTGGAAGGGCTCAAGCAGATGGCAGACACCTCGAGCGGTCTTCCCTACGCCAGGAAAAACCTTGATGCACAGATCATACCCGGCATCAACCAGATAACGGAAGGCGTGGGCGCTTCCGATACTCCCGGGAGCATCCTCTTCGGCATCAGTGAATCCACCAGGGGTCTATTGCAGATGCTCGCCGGCATAGGCAGCCCCACGGCGGCCAACACCCTGCTCTTCGCCCTGAACGCCATGGATGACGGGCTCCGGCAGGTGCTTTCCGGCGTGGGCTCCGAGAAGACCCCCGATACCCTGCTCTACGCGGTGGAGAGCTCCACACAGGGATTGCAGGAGATACTGACCGGCATCGGCGACCAGGCGCTGCCCGATACCATCCTTTACGCCATGAACGAGATGGGTGCCGGACTCGAGGAGATAAAGGCGGGCATCGGATCTCCCTCCGCCGCCAACACCCTGCTCTACGCCATGTCGGCCATGCAGGCGGGACTGGAGGAGGCTCGCTCGGGCATCGGGTCGGAGTCCGTTCCCGACACCATGCTCTACGGCTTGGCGGCCGTGACCGATGGGCTGCAGCGGATGCTCGAAGGTATCGGCAGCGAGAGTACCCCCGACACCCTCCTCTACGGCATCGACCGCATCGACGAGGGGCTGAGCAGCGGCGACCCGGGTAGCCCCGGCGTCCTGGAGGGGGTGCAGCAGATAAGGGGAGGTCTCAACGACATCTGGGTGAACACCGCCACCACCGGCCCCATATACCAGGGCCTGGAAATGATCAGGTTTCTAGCGCCCTGGGTCGGCTTCATCGTGGACCAGCTGGAGCAGGGCATCGTCCTCAGCACCGACCCCTCCAGCCCCTCCATCCATTACGGGTGCGAGCTGATGATGGCGGGGGCAGACCAGATAATCGCCGGCATCGGATCCCATTCCACGCCCGATACCCTGCTCTACGGAACGGCGCAGATCAAAGGAGGACTGCAGGAGATGCGCGCCGGCATAGGATCGGTCACCACTCCCGACACCCTGCTCTACGGGATCGCCCAGGTGCGCGGGGGGCTTGACATGCTCAAGGAGGGGATCGGGTCTTCATCCACTCCGGACACCCTGCTCTACGCCGTGGACCAGGTCCAGAAAGGTCTGAACCAGATACTGGAGGGAATAGGCTCTCCCGTCTCCGAGGAGACGCTGCTCTACGCCGTGGCCCAGGTGCAGATGGGCCTGGAGCTCATCAGGGAGGGGATCGGCTCCGCGAACTCCTCGGATACCCTGCTCTACGCCATGTCGGCCATGAGATCGGGCCTGCATCAGATCAAGAGCGGCATAGGCTCTTCCACCACCGCGGACACTCTCCTCTACGCGGTGGCACAAGTCCAGAACGGGCTGGAGGTGATGAAATCGGGGATCGGAGATTCCGGGGTGCCGGACACGCTGCTCTACGCCATGGCTCAGGTCCAGGGGGGACTGCAGCAGGTGAAAGCGGGACTGAGCTCGGGAGACATGTCGGCACCGGGAATAAAAGAGGGGCTGATGCTCATCTCGGCCGGTCTGGGAACGGCGGTGTCGGGGTTGGGAAGTGTTTCCACCCCCGACACCCTTCTCTACGGCGCGGACCAGGTCAACAGTGGGGTCCAGGAGGTGAAAGAAGGCCTGGCGCGGGCTACCAGCGAGGGCACGGGGGTGATGTACGCGGGGCTGGTGGACAGCCTTGCGGAGCTGCACCTGACGCAGGCGGAACTCGAGGCCATCAAGGTGCGGGGAGAGGAGTTCGATCATATCCTGGGCCGCGTGGAGGACGCCAGCGCGAACAAATTGACCTTTATCTACCAGACGCCGGCTACCTACAATTACCGCAAGGGGTCGAGTCTCAATGTCCTGGTGGGAACGGCTTTGTCGTTGCTGGCGGCGGTGGCCATCCTGGCGCTCTCTGCCATCCTGAGGCGGCGGCCGGTCATCGGCTGAGGGGGATGGCCGCTGCCGGGTCCCGCATCGACTCCCGTGCTCATCCGTCTTCAAGGGCGCGCGGCGCCGTGATCCAGCAGGGAGCGCAGGGCGCGGGCGCAGCGGGAGGCGGAGGGATATACCGGCACCCCTTGTTCCACCAGGGCGCGTATGGAAGCGCTCCGGGTCCCCAGGAAGGACATCACCACCAGGGGCTTCCCGTGGGCCGCCGGCACCGCCGCCAGCTCCGCCAGGAAGGCGCGGTATCCCTCGTCCCAGGCGTCCTCCATAGCCTGGAGGTCGGGAAAGCGCTTCTTCAGGTTGACCATGAAATCCGGCGCGCCGAAGATGCCGTAGATGACCGCCGCGTCCACCTCGCCAGACTCGAAGACCATCTCCAGGAGCTGCTTGAAGATGAAGATGTTGGTCTCGAAGGTGAGGTCGACGGGATTGCCGGTATAGGTGAGGGGGCCGGTCACGGCGTCGAGGCGCGCCCGCAGCGCGGCGGAGAACGCCGGCACCCTCATCCCCGCCTTTTCCAGGTGGTAGGCGAGGGAGGAGCCGGGCCCGCCGGAGTTGGTGATCACCGCCACCCTCTCCCCAGCCGCCGCCGGCTGCATGGAGAGCGCCCACAGGAGGTCCAGCATCTGGTCTATGTCCTCGGCGCGCATCACCCCCGCCTGGCGGAAGAGCCCGTCGTACAGCTCGTCGGGTCCCGAGACTGCCCCGGTGTGGGAGAGGGAGGAGCGCGAGCCCGCCTCCGTCCCGCCCACGTAGATGGCCACCACCGGTTTTATGCCCGCCAGCGCGCGGGCGGCGGCGATGAACTCGCGGGGACGGCGCACGGCCTCCACGTAGAGCCCCACCGCCCTGATGTCCTCCTCTTCCCTAAAATATTCCAGGCAGTCCACCAGGTCCAGGTCCGCCTCGTTGCCCACGCTGATGGTCTGGCCCATCCTTATGCCCTGTGAGCGCAGGTAGGGGTTGATCATGGCGGTATAGGCTCCGGACTGGGAGGCGAAGGCGATGCTGCCCCCCATGGGCGGATTGACGATGGTGGTGGTGTTGAGGGAACAGGCGCTGTTCATGATCCCCACGCAGTTGGGACCGAGGAAACGCATGCCGTACCTGGCGGCGATCTCCCTGATCTCCCGCTCCCGCCGCCTTCCCTCCTCGCCCGGGACCTCCTTGAAGCCGCCGGAGATGATGATGGCGCGCCGCACCCCTGCCCTGCCGCATTCCTCCAGCACCTCCGGCACCACCTCCGTGGGCAGCACCAGCTGCACGAGGTCCACGGGCTTTCCCACCTCCGCGATGTTGCGGTAGGCGGGGACGCCCATCACCTCCCCCTCACTGCGGTGGATGGGGTAGACCTCGCCCCCATACCCGGTCTCCAGGATGTTGGCGAGCTGTATGGTCCCCATCTTCATGGGGTTGTTGGAGGCGCCGTAGATGGCGATGGACGAGGGATTCATCAACTGCTTCAAGGGATGCATAAGAGAGACCTCCGTTCCCTGCGACCTCCGGCGTTCCGGAGGAAATGCCGCCTTTCCTCACTTGCCCGCCTTGACCTGCGACTATGATCAAACGCTTTTCCCTGCCTGAAAGATACCGGCAAGTGCTCTGCCGGTCAGTCCCCCGCCGGGGACAGCGCGCTCTCCACCGCCTTCAGAGAAATCTTCTTGCTCACCGAGGCGCCGCTCTCCAGGTCCACGTCCAGCGACTGGGCGGATACCACCCGCTCGAAGATGACCTCGATGTCCTCCCGGGTCTCCTCCGCCATCCTCCCGGCGTCGACGAGGGCGATGGCCTTGACGCGACCGCCCTCCACCTCCACCTCCACCGCCGCCCTGACGTGAAAGAGGCTGTATGACCCCGCGTAGACGCCGTCCGGCAGCCCCGAGGGGTCGATGTCCCCCACCGTGAGCTCCCGCGCCGCCGCCAGGAAACGCCAGGCATATATCCCGCTCATCAGCCCCGCTACTACCGCCAGCACCGCCAGCGCCAGCGACATCCACAGGAGGGCCCGCCTCCGGCCGCCCGCACCCTGGCTCCGCGGCGGGCCCTCCCGCCTTCCCTCGCTCCCCAGGCCGCCGTTGCTCCCCTCCATACGCTCGCCTCTCCCTCCGTTCGATCGTCCGCGGGCCAGCTCTATTATATCCTCCATGCCTTCCGGCCATGCCGCGCGTGGCTCAACACTTGATCCTCGAGCGCGAGGATATGCTCCCTGCCGCGACCTGCCTCCTCCGGAACTGCCGGCGCATCCCCGGAGGCCATGCCGCGCGATCCGTACATGCCGCCGGATCTATCGCGACCGCGAACCCTCGTCCTCCCTCCATCGGCTGCTACCCGATCCGGCGGAGGCGAGCGGCGCCGGATTTCCCGCCCGCTCGGCCGCCTTCTCGTCTGATACATCCGCGCCCGCCCTTCCTCCTCGCGATAACGTGATAGAATCTACCCGCAAGGCAGGTCGAGCAGGAGGTGCGAAGATGAAGGTGCTGGTGGCCTATTTCAGCCAGACGGGCAAGACCAGAAAGGTCGCGGAAGCCATCTACGAGAGCATCGAGTGGGAAAAGGAGCTCAAGGAACTGGGCGAGGTGGAGAGCCTGGAGGGATACGACCTCTCCTTCATCGGCTTCCCCATCATCGCCTTCGGTCCCGCCAAGGAGGGCAGGGAGTTC
>FWPV01001898.1_pt1 | contig 25769 bp, 19 predicted proteins | sample 2228371 | NCBI WGS metagenome assembly FWPV01 (sample SAMEA103939776, study PRJEB20133) | metagenome | reverse complement strand
GCGCGATCGGACCGGCGCGGCTGGAAATAGTGTGAAAAAACTTTACAGAGCGGGAACAAAACAGATGAGGCCGACGTCATAAGCAACGAAAGCTTCCCACCCTCCTTTCTCGTAGCTGCCCGGCCGGGCCACCGGCCGGGCTTTTTCTTTCACTCCGCTCCGTCCGGGGACGACCCCGCCCCGGGAGCGCCGGCGCCCGGTCGGCGCCGCGGCATCCGGCTCACGCGCCGCGGGCTGCCTCCGTCTCCGCCAGACTCTCGATCTGCGCCAGCCTCTTCTTCTGCCGCTCGCATTCCAGCCGGACAAGCCGGCACAACTGGCGGGCGGCTCCCGCGATGTCGAGGTCGGGATTCGCAGACAGGACCGCACGGACAGCCTCTCCCGGCATGCGCGACGCCCCGGACAGGCACCCCGCCAGAGCTCCGGCCGCCGCGGTGGTGGCGTGGCTCCATCCGCCGTACGAGGCCGCCGCCCGCAGCGTCTGCTCCGGGAGCCCGTCGCTGAGATGCGCCAGCATGGCCGCCACCACGAGCGACTCCACCGCCGGTCCGTGCGCATCGGCCGAGCGCCGGGAGGAGAACCGGTCGTGCATGGCGGGCATGAGGTTGTCCGTGGGGTCCCCCAGATGCGCCGCCGCGAAGCGCGAGGCCGGCACAAGCTCCCGCGAGACCCCGGGGGGCGCCAGGTCCAGCATCGCCTCCAGCACCGAGGACGGAGTGGCGTCCGGGACGAGCGCCGCCGCGACCCCGGCCGCGAACGTCTGTCCGGCATCCAGAGAGGCTCCCAGAAGGATGGTTCCCGCGATGGCGCGGGTGGCCAGAAACGCCGCCTCGGGGTCGCCGGCGTTCGCGATGCCCACCGGCACCGCCACGTAGAGCGCCTCCGGCCCTGCCAGTTCGGGCACCGCGGAACGGGTGGGCTCGATGCCCGCCCGGATGCGGGCGACGGCGGCCTGAGCGGGGAGGCTCGTCAGGGTCTCCATCCCCAGAAGCTCGTCCACCAGGAGACCCGTCCGCGGACGGATGCCGGAAGCCCCGGCCCGTTCCGACAGCCGGACCACCAGCCTGGCCAGCTCGCCGATGCGGCCCGGCGGCTGCTCCACCCCCGGCTGCCCCTCGGGCGACCACGGGAAAAGGTCCAGGCCGCGCCCGAACCGCTCCTGCACGCCGCGCCAGTCCAGCCCCCTGCGCGGCTGTCCCAGGGCGTCGCCCAGCGCCACCCCCAGCAGACAGCCATACACCCGGTCGAAAAGTTCCGTATCCAGTTCCTTACCCTCTTGTCCCGGCGCTTCCGCGGGTTCTGCCGCCCGTTTCGCCGGCCGGTCCGCCGGCTCCTTCAGCCGTCGGTGCGCAGTCCCCGCCTGATATGGCCGGAATCGTTCACAATCTCCAGGAGCCATTCGCGTCTGGGGTCGTGGAGGAGAAGGTCGACGGCTCCCGGCTCCTGTCCGACGGCTCCTTCCCTCTCGGGCGGCAGGCCCAGGATGCGGCTGACGGCGCTGCGGCACAGGTCCGGCCGGGCCACCACGCAGACGGCGCGCCCCTCGCCCGTCTCGCGGGCCACGCTCTCGAGGTGCTCCAGCAGGGCGCTTCCCGGGTCTCTATCCCCGGCCGGGAACGCGGGCAATGGCTGACAATCCGCCCCGGGCTGCCGGGCGAGCGCGACAGCGAGTCGGGAGGCGTCCGCATCGGACGCGTGCAAAACGCGCGCGACAGGCTCGCGCGACAGGCGCCGCCTCAGCGCGCCGGCCGCCGCATCGCTTCCACCATCCCAGGGGATGAGCCAGACCCGCGTCACCTCGAGGCTACCAGAGCCACCCCTTCTGGGGCGCGATGCGGGCGTCCACCCCCCAGGTGCGCCCGGCCCGGCCGGCAAAGAAAAGCACGAACAGCAGCAGGGCGTGGAGGCCGGGGGCGATGGCCGCAGGCGGAGCGTACGGCAGGGCGCCCGTTCCAATGTGCGAGGTGGCCAGCATAAAAAGCAGCGACCAGACGATGGCCGCAAGCGACGCCAGACCGGTCAGAAAGCCCAGAGCGAGCGCCGCCCCCATCAGGAGCTCGGCCACCGCCAGCGTCACCGCGAACACCTGCTGATGGGGAAGCACGACATCCAGCAGCAGCGCCCTGAGCCACGGAAACGGATTGCCGCTCGCGCAGGCCTGCACGCTGGCGGGAAAGCCCTGCAGATATCCGACGCTGAACTTCGGCGCGGCCCCGTAGAGGAGGGCCGCGCCGGCCGTGATCCGCGCCAGCGCGATCCAGCGCCTGATCCTTGTCTCCGACATCCGCCACTCTCCGGCTGCGGCGGTTCAGGGACTCGTCGCCCGCGCCGCATCCGGAAAGGACTATAATCACGCGCGCTCCCGGCGTCAAACCCGCGCGCCCGGCTCAGGCTGCTTTGAGGAGGTCCGCTCCGTGCTGCAGCAGCTCCTGAAGGAACGCCTCCACGACGCGCGGGTCGAAATGGGTCCCCGACAGGGAGCAGATATGCTCCAGCGCCTTGTCCCGCGACCATCCCTTCCGGTAGGGCCGGTCCGAAGTGAGCGCATCGAACACGTCCACCACGGCGAAGACCCTCGCCCCGAGCGGTATCTCCTCTCCCTTGAGACCCCGCGGGTAGCCGGAGCCGTCCCACCTCTCGTGGTGGCAGAACGGGATGTCCAGGGCCGGCCGGAGGAACTCGATGGGTGAGAGCATCTCGTAAGCGTGGGTGGTATGCTGCTCCATGACGGCGCGCTCCTCCTCGGTCAGCTTTCCCGGTTTCAGCAGGATGGTGTCCGGAGTGGCCATCTTCCCGATATCGTGGAGCAGGGCGCCCCTGCGGATGTGCACCAGGTCCTGCTCGGGCACCCCCAGCCGTCTGGCCACCCGGACCGTGAAGGATGCCACCCGGTCGCTATGGCCCCACGTGGTGCGGTCGCGAAGGTCCAGCGCCCGGGACCAGCCTTCTATGGTGGCGTCGTATGCCGCGATGAGCTCCCGGTTGGTCGTCTGCAGGTCGGAGACCAGCCTGTGGCTGTCGACGGCGATGCCGGCGTGGCTCGCCAGCATGGCGAGATAGTCCAGCCACTCCTTGTCCGGCGACAGGGGTTCGTCGAAGAGCATCTCGAACGCCCCGTTCACCCTCCCGCGTGCGGTGAGCGGAGCGGCGCAGCAGGCCCGGGCCGCGCGGAGGGCCAGCAGGGGGCTGCGCGGCCGTCTGCCATCCGGGGCCGCCTCGAGGTCGTCCACGTGCGCTATCTCCCCGGACAGCACGGTCTGGCCAGGGAACTGCTCGCCCACCTTCAGCCGGTGCGGCTCCAGCGGTTCCACCGGGATGCCGTCCGCGAAGGCATAGCCCAGCGTCTGACTGGCCTCGTCCAGAAGCAGGATGGCCGCAGCGGCGGCTCCCAGCTGCTCCCTGGCCTGCGTCAGGAGCATCCCCATCGACACGTGCAGCTCCATCCCGCTCGCGACGCACATGTCGATCTGCCGGAGGGCGTTCAAACGCTGGATGCGCTTCTCCAGGAGACTGTTCAGGCGCCGCACCTGCTCTTCGGTCCGCTTGCGTTCCAGCGCGCTCGAGAGAGCCTCACCCGCAAGACGCACCAGAGGGATGTCCTCGTCCTGCCACTCCACCGGCGAGCGGATGGCCCACAGCGCCACGAACCCCTTCAGCCAGCCCCGGGACGCCACCGGGACCGCAAGGATGGACCGGACGCCCAGACTCCCGAAGGCCTCCCTCTCGGCGGACGCCTCTTCCGGGAGGCCGTCCACGCGGGAGATGGAAACGGGCTCGAAGGCCCTCATCCGGTCCATCCACCAGCCGAACGGACTCACCGGATAGTCCGACCACTGATCGGGAAGCGGGACGCCTTCGCGATACCAGTGATGCCGCAGATGGAGAGCCCCGCCGTCGGGGCTGAGTTCCCAGAGCAGGGTCGCATCAGCCCCCGTGTGCCGGGCCAGTGTCTCCAGCGCTTTTTGCATCTCGGCGTCCAGCCGGTGCGACGGAAGATTGATGAACCTGGCGAAGAGCGCCGCGATGTCCTCCTCGAAAGCGACCCTGTGCCGGAGCGACTCCTCGATGCGTCTGCGCTCGGCGATCTCCGTCTCGAGCTCCACGTTCAGCCGGTGCAGCTCCTCGGTGCGCTCCCGGACGCGCCGCTCCAGCGCCCGGTTACAGCGCCGGGGAATCAGGGTCACCGCCGACCGGAGCCATCCGCTCCGGGCGCGCACTGCTCTCCTGCCCTCGGGGAACGAGTCTGACTGGATGTTCTGGCTGTCGCTCATCGTCGCCCTCTGTGCGCCGCATCCTCTTCAGGCCCCACCGCGCCTCTTCTTCTCCACAATCTGCGGTACGCCGCGTCTCTCACGCTGCCTTTTCCGAAGCCGCATCCGGGCCGCCGCCGGACGCAGCCGCCTTCCATCTTCCGAGCGCCTCCCTGAGAGCCTCAGGGGTCAGCGGCTTGGCGAGATAGTCGTCCATCCCGGCCGCCAGGCACAGTTCCCTGTCTTCGGGCAGGGCGTGCGCCGTCATGGCCACTATCCAGGTATGACGTCCGGTCCCCTTCTCCCGTCTGCGTATCTCTCCGGCGGTCTCCAGGCCGTCCATGACGGGCATCTGGACATCCAGAAAGACGATGTCATAGCCGGTTACTTCCATGGCCTCCAGCGCCTCCCGCCCGTTGTTCGCCGTGCCGCTGTGGCAGCGTTCCCGGGCCAGCATCCGCTGCGCCACGTCCCGGTTCACCGGGTTGTCGTCCACCACCAGACACCGTGCCAGCGGCTTCCGGATGCCCCTCCGTCTGCCTCCGGCGGGCGGCGACGGCGGACCGGACCTTCCGGCCTCCTGCCGCGCCGTCCAGCCCGCGGCGCCCGCGGCCTCCATGACCGCCTCGAACAGAGCGGATTGCTTGACCGGCTTCGTAAGCGTCCCGGCAAACCCCGCCTCCATCGCCTTTTCGCGCGCTCCCAGCCCCACCACCGACGTGAGCAGCAGCAGCCTGCATCCGGCGGTGGCGGGGTCGCTCAGGATCTGCCTTCCCAGCTCCAGTCCGTCCACGTCGGGCATCTGGAGGTCCAGCAGGGCTACCGGGAAGGGGTCCGTGCTGGCGCTGGCGCGAATGATCTCCAGCGCCTCGCCCGCGGACGAAGCGGTGGTGACCCGGCACCCCCACGCCGTCAGCTGCTCCTGCAGCACGCGGCGGTTCGTGGCGTTGTCGTCCACGGCAAGCACGCGCAGTCCCCGGATGTCGGCGGCCGGGCGCGTGCGCTGCAGACGGCCGGGCTGCTTCTGGAAGCTGGCCGTAAACCGGAACACCGAGCCCTGTCCGGGTTCGCTCTCCACCGAGATGACGCCGCCCATCAGCTCCACCAGCCTGCGGGAGATGGCCAGTCCGAGACCGGTGCCGCCGTATTTGCGGGTCGTGGAGCCGTCCGCCTGCGTGAACGGCTGGAACAGGCGCTCCCGCACGTCCGCAGGGATGCCGATGCCCGTGTCCCGGACCGCGAACTCGAGCGTGGCCGACGTCGCGTCCTGGTCCACCACTGAAACGGAGACGCTTACCTCCCCCTCCCGCGTGAACTTGACGCCGTTCCCGATGAGGTTCAGAAGGACCTGCCGGAGCCTGCCCGCATCCCCGCGCAGCAGAGTGGGAACCTCCGGAGGCAGGTCGCAGGCCAGTTCGAGGCCCTTCTCGGCCGCCCGGACCGCCAGCACGTCGAGAGCCTCCTCCAGCACGGTGCGCAGGTCGAAGTCCAGGCACTCCAGCTCCAGCCTGCCCGCCTCCATCTTGGAGTAGTCGAGGATGTCGTTGATGACCGAGAGAAGCGCCTCCCCGCTGGTCCGGATGGTCTCCGCGAAGTCGCGCTGCTCATCCGTCAGGCCTGTGTCCAGCAGCAGGCTGGTCATCCCGATGACCCCGTTCAGGGGGGTGCGGATCTCGTGGCTCATGTTGGCCAGGAACTCCGACTTCACCCGTGCGGCCTCCAGGGCCCGGTCGCGGGCGATGGTCAGCTCCTCGGACTGCCGCAGCAGATCCAGAGTACGGTCCTCCAGGTGGGTGCGCACTCTCTCCAGCCGCTGCACCTCCTGGCGGAGTTCCTCCTCGGCTTTCCTGCGTTCGCGGACCTCGCGCTCCAGCTCGCGGCGCGCGCGTTCCGATGCGTGCCTCTCCTGCAGGAGCCGGAGTTCCAGAGCCTCCGTCTGCGCCCGGAACGCCATCTCCTGCTGATGCCTGGCCGTGATGTCCGACTGCGTCAGGACGAACCCGTCGGAGCTTCCGTCCTCCCTGCGGATGGGCGTGGCTTCGAGCTCCACGCGGCACGGCTCACCGGTCTTCGTGGCCTGTGGGAGCTCCATCCGGAAGCCAACGCCGCCCTCCAGCTTCCGCCGCAGCGTGGCCGCCACCTCAGGCGAGGCGTCAGGCGGGATGAGCGCCTCATCCGGCCGGGCTCCTTTGACATCCTCCGGGCTGAAGCCGGTCAGCCGCGTGAACGCCTCGTTCACCCAGACGATGCGCAGGCCGGCATCGGTCAGGATGACGGGGCTGGAGGTCTTTCGCGCGACCAGCGAGAGACGTTCGATCTCCTCCCTCTGACGCCGCTCCTCCGTGATGTCTGTCATCACGCCGATGGCCGCGACGGCTTCTCCGGCCGGCGAAAGTATCTGTCCGGCCCGGACGCGGACCCACCTGACGCTGCCGTCCCTGTGGATGAACCGGACCTCGGCCTCGACAGGCGGGTGACCCGGCTCCCGCAGCTGCCAGAAGCGCTCAACGACCCGCTCCCGGTCCTCTTCCGGGACGAACTCCAGGCAGCTGCGTCCCAGCCCCTCTTTGACGGGATACCCTGTCAGGGATTCCCAGGCCGGATTCAGGAACATGTAGACCCCGTCTGGGTCCACCTGGAAGATGACGTTCCCGGTGGCTTCCGCCACCGCGCGATACCGCTCCTCGCTTTCCTGCCAGGCCCGCAGCAGACGCTCGCGCTCCAGCGCCTCCGCCTGCATCTCCTCTTCCTGTTCGAAGAACCGCCGGATGAGGCGGGCGATGTCGCCGATCTCCGTCGGCTGGCGTTCCAGCCCCCCGATGAGCGTCACGTCCTGCCTCTCCAGGCATCGGGCCACGCTTTTCAGCGGGCTGCCCACCCAGCGCCTCAGAAGCAGCGTCACCAGCGCGAGCATCACGGCGGTGAGAGAGAGGGACATCAGCAGCTGCTGTTTTGCGGCCCGGTGCAGCGCCGCGAGGCTCCTGCTCTCGAAGGATGCGCGCAGGAAGGCGACGTCCCGCCCGTTCCATCCCTGCAGGGGCTGGGTGATGACGAAGGTGGCGCCCCCGGGACCTGTCCCGTCTGCCGGCGGCTGCCGCCTCAGCACCTCCAGGCTGCAGGCCGCGTCCGCGCCGAGCGAACCGAGCATCCGGGGACTCCAGAGGCGCCCGGCCAGAAAGTAGCCGTGGGGCGTGCCCAGCCGGTCCTCGTCCGAAGACGCATGGATGGTGGCAGCGTGCACCTCCACCAGGCCGCGGGGCGTCCAGTGGAAAAAGTGCACGATGCGGCGGCGTTTGACCTCCCGGAACACTTCGCGGGGCAGTTGGAGCGACGTCAGGCCCGGGCGGACGGAGTCGCGCAGGGTCTCGTAAACCGGCGTGCGGTCCAGGCGAAAGACCCAGATGCCGTCCGCGCCGTAGGTCTCGCGTGCCGAGTCCAGGATGTTCCTCATCTGGCGGTCGTCGCCCCTGCGGACGAAATCGACCATCTCGTCCCAGAAGGTGTAGTCGTAGGTCAGGCGGCGCGGACCTTCCGACTCCAACTGCAGCAACCGCTCGAGGTTGCGGGTGCGTTCGGAGCGGAACTGTTCCGCCACGGCCCTGGCCTCCGACAGGATGGTGTGATGCCGGATGAGAGCGGCGGCCACCATGGCGGCGGCGGCCAGGCACAAAAGCGCTGTTATCCTGACGCTGACAGATCTCACAATCCGTTATCCGATTCGCTCGCAGGCCGGGACCGCGAAAGGGGTTCGCAATTCTCGGCGTCCGTCTTCCGGTGCGGCCAGGCTTCTCCGGCGGCTCATCGGGAAGCGCGGGCTTTTTTCGAGATTATCGGCAGAAGGTGAGGCGGCAGTGAGTCCTGCCGCCCTGCGGACGCAAGTCGAGATAGAGAGGATTGGCAGGATGATAGTATCTCTGATACACTGGAGGCCGGGTACGTTCCTGGAGGCGCCCTGCAGGCGCTTCCCGGCGGCAAGGAGGATGCATCGGTGAGACTGCTTTTCGCCCTCTGGCTGTTGTCCGTGTCCGTTCCGGCGGCCTGGCCTTCGCTCGCCCGCGACCCCATCGGCACGCCCCCGGCGGTTTCCGTGCGCAAGCTCAGTCCGTCCGAGGCTGCGGCGGGCGACCGGTCTGCCGCAGTCCGCGCGAGGATGGCGGTCATCCCCCGCTTCGAGAACTACATCATCGAGTACCTCCCGGAACGCCAGACAGAGGTCCGGCTGGCGTGGGACGACTCCAACCTGTACGTCTTCTTTCGTTGCTTCGAGGACGACCCGGAGCGCCTGCGCGCCGAGTCGACCGAGCGGGACTCGCGGGTCTGGCGGGACGACTCCGTCTTCGTGATGCTGGACCCGGACCGCGACCCGAAGACGTATTTCCATCTGGGGGCCAACGTGGCGGGGACTCAGTACGACGAGAAGGACCGCCCCGAACAGCCCGCCAGCTGGGACGGAGAATGGACCGTGGAGACCGGGCGGGAGCAGGACGCCTGGACGGCCTTCTTCACCATCCCGTTCGAGACGCTGGGCGTGCGGCCTCCGCGTCCGGGAGAGACGTGGAAGGCGAACTTCACCCGGCGGGCCGTCGGCGGAGGAAGGGAGGGAAGCTGCTGGGCGAGCATCCGCCACCATCTTGTGGAGCCGGAGAGCTGGGGAGAGATGACCTTCGAGGGGCCGGAGGCGCTTGCGGCGGCCCTGGTCATCCGGGACCGCAACGCGCGGAAGGAGTGGGCCCCCGTCGGACTCCGGGCAGCCGGCACGTGCAGCCGGCCGGAGACGTTCATCTCCGCTCCGGGACGATACCCTGCCACCCTGCGGTTCGACAACCCGCGCAGCGGCCCGGTCCCCGTCCGGGTGGACGTGCTGTGCGAGGGAAAGGTCATCTCGAGCCACCGCACGCAGGCTGCGCCGGGACAGCAGGAGTTCACGTTCCAATTCCGCTTCCCGTTCGAGGGGCTCCACCGCATCGCGTTCGCCGTCTTCGACGACTCAGCGGGGCAGCAGGTCCTGCGGACTCCTCAGGACTATGCCTGGGTGCCGCCTCTGCGGGAGAAGCTGGCCGGCCTGCAGCGTCTGGCGCGCGAATTGAGTCCCCCGCGGGAGCGCGAGAGGAATGTGGCCGCCGCCGTGCGCCGACGCCTCGACGAAGCCGCCGCGTTCGCCCGCAGCGCTGAAGGGCCGAAGGCCTGGCTCGAGCTGGAGAAGATGCTGGACGCAGTCGCCCGCGAGCTGGCTCACGTGCGGGCCGCCTGCGCCGACCCGCAAAGGAGGGGCTACGCTCTGGGAGTGGAGACCTCGCTGCGGAAAGTGCTTCGGGACGAGCCGTTCGAGGGAAGCTTCGGAGTCCCGGCGCGGGTGTCTCTGGCGCGAAACGAGAAGGAGAGCGTGCAGGTCGTGGTGCTGGCATACGGCCGGGCGCTCAGCGGTGTGAACGTCTCGGCCACGGACCTGCGCGGGCCGGGCGGCGCCGTCATCTCGCGGGAGAACGTGCGGCTGAATCTGGTGGACTTCGTCCGCACCCCCTGGCCGCGGTATGCCGTGGACTATGCGGGCTGGTATCCCGACCCTCTGATGGACAACGCCCCCTTCGACCTGGCCCGGGGCGCACTCAGGCCCGTGTGGGTGACGGTCTTCGCACCGCCCGGCACCCCGCCCGGGACCTACAGGGGCACCCTGCGCGTCGCCCCCTCCGATGCTCCGCCGGCGGAGATCGCGCTGGAGGCGCGAGTCCGGGATTTCGAACTGCCCCGGGCGCCCGTGCAGAAGACCGCGTTCGCCCTCTTCCAGCATGAGCTGGCCGCCTGGTACGGCAGGCCCGTCTCGGACGAGATGCGCAAAGAGTGGTACGCGTTCATGCTGGACTACCGGCTGAACCCGACCAACATCTACTCGAAGACCCCTCAGCCCGAACGCGACCTGATGGAGTTCTGCGTGGAGCGCGGTCTGAACTCCTTTACCCTGGCGTGCACCTGGTACAAGGACGAGGATCACCCCGCCGGACAGGAGCTTGCCGCGCTCATCGCCGACTGGGAGGCCTACCTGAAGCCGCGCGGCTGGTGGGACATGACCTACATCTACGGGTTCGACGAGTGCCCCCGCGAGAAGTTCTGGGAGATGCGGGAGACGTACGGGTGGCTGAAGCGGCGCTTCCCCGACCTCCCGATGATGACCACAGTGATGCCTCACCCGGAGCTGAAGGGATACGTGGATATCTGGGTCCCCCTGACCTCCAACTACATCCACGAACAGGCCGAGCAGTACCGCAGGGACGGCGACCAGGTGTGGACCTATGTCTGCTGCCACCCGTTCCATCCGTGGCCGAACTTCTTCATCGACTACCCGGCCATCGACCCGCGCATCATCTTCTGGCAGAACTGGAAGCACAACGTCCCGGGGTTCCTGTACTACGCCGTGAACCTCTGGGAGACCAACCGGGACCCGGAGCAGGGCCCGGACGACCCGCTCATCCGCCGCCAGATGGAGAGGGGAAAGCGTTGGCCGGAGATTCCCTGGAACACCTTCACCTGTGCCACGTTCAACGGGGACGGCCAGCTGCTGTATCCGGGACCGGACGGTCAGCCCCTGGCGTCCATCCGCCTCGCCTCCATCCGGGACGGCATCGACGACTACGACTACCTCGCCATCCTGAAGTCCCTGACTGACCGCGCGGAGCAGTCCGGGGGGGCTCCGGCCCGGCTCCTGGAACGCGCGCGCGAGGTGCTGCAGGTGCGGCCCGAGGTGGCGGCCTCGATGACGGAGTACACCCGCGACCCGCAGGTGCTGCTTGCAGCGCGGCAGGAGATTGCGGAGCTGATCGAACAGCTCACAAGGGCTTTGGACCGCTGAACGGGGAGTCCGGCTGCCGGGACGGCGGACGGACTTCCCCGGCGCTTTCCGCCGGATGGTGGTGCGGGTGGACCTCGTCGTCCGGCTCCCGCCAGACCACCGGCACCGGCAGGATGTAGGTCCGCGGGCGGAGGGGTTCGCCGCTCAGGATGCGGTGGATGATGTCCACCGCGATCTCGCCGGCTCTCCCGAAGTCGGGGTGCGAGGTGGGGAAGCGGGGGTAGAAATAGCTGGTGGCGTCGTGGTCGTCGAATCCGGCCACCAGGATGTCGTCCGGCACCTTCACCCCGCGGTCGATGAGGAGCCGGATGAGCTGCATGGCGGAGTGGTCCTCCCAGGCGATGACGGCATCCGGGACGGGGTCCAGCCTGAGAAGGTCGTCCGTTATCTCTCCGAAGTCCTTGTCGAACCCCTTGAGCCACGTCTCGAGCCGCGGCGGGGACGGCCAGCCCCTGTAGGATGCCGGGATGGGGATGCCCTCCTCGCGCATGGCGCTTTCCCACCCCTGCCGCCGCTCGTGCACCGAGTTCCACAGCTGCTCCTGAGAGACGTGCATGAAGGCGATCCTGCGGCGTCCGTGACGGATGAGGGCTTTCGTCATATCGTAGCCGAGGCGGTAGTTGTCGAAGACCACCATCGGCCGGTCCCAGTATTCCTGCCCCATGTCGATGGCCACGATGGGCACGTCGCGCCAGCGGCGGGTCATGTAGTCCTCGGCCAGATGGCGCCGTTCCCGGACGGCCGGCGAGATGACCACTCCCACCGCGCCCGCCGCCAGATGCTCCTCGATGAGACGGGCCTCGTGCTCGGCGGAGAAGCTGGCGCTGGCTGTGAGGAGCTGGTAGCCGTGCTCCCGGGCCCGGCGCTCCACGCCGCGGAACGCCCGCACGCTGAGCCAGTCGTCCTTGAGCTGGGCGATGAAGCTGATGAACGATGTCCCGGCGCGGTGGACCCTGCGCTCGGGAGGGGCTTCGGCCACGTAGGTGCCGCTTCCCTGGCGGGTGCGCACCAGTCCCTCTGAGGCGAGCACCCCGAGCGCGCGCACGATGGTGGGCAGGCTTGCGCCGAAGCGCTTCTGCAGCTCGTGCTGGGTGGGCAGGCGTTCTCCGGGCCGGAGTCCACCGCTCAGCCACTCCGCCTTGATCTCTTCAGCTATGCGCAGGTAGACGGGACGTCTGGACACGTCGGGATGTCCTTCTTCTCGCGCAGTCCCTTTCCGGAGCCGGCGGCCGCCGGTCCGGACGCGTTCATCCGCGCTGACAGTATAACCTTCCCGCGACTGACTCTCCACGGCGGCCAGCGGGCTCGGGAAAGCAAGGACTTTTCCTGCAAGCCCTTCCCCCGGCGGCGCGGGCGGGCGGGAATTTATCAATTTATCTGTCTATATGTTATCAAATCCGGGGCGTGCGAGGGGAAATTTTCTCTAAAAAAGGTGTTGACAGGAAGACTTTTCTCTGGCATACTATAGACGCTGATACAGGAAAGGTTTGCCTCGCGCAGGCGTCATCGCAGGCTGGCGCCTGCATCGCAATCGGGCCCGGCTGCCCAGACCGGGCCCGATATCCTTTTTCCGGATATCCCCCGCCGCCCGACGAGCCCGCAGGCGGCCCTTCTGCCGTCTGTCCTCATCGTGACCCGCCGGACGACATCCATCTTCTCGATCCCCCGACGCGCATTTGCATTGCCCGTCCGGCAGCAAAAGACGGAAAAAGCCTTATTGGCGGCGCCCGGATGATCCGCGCCGCCCCAACCGCAGACGCCAACACGGACGGGGGACCCGAGAGCTCAATGGCAATTAGGGGAACGCTTCTTGTCGGCTACGACGTCGAGAAGACCACGGAATGCGCCGCCTTCCTGGAGCGGATGGCGGACATCCACGAGGAGATGAACGCGCCCTGCACGGTCTTCGCGCTGGGCACCTGTCTGCTGGCCGAGCCGGACGCCTTCGAGGCGGCGGCGGAAAACCCCCTCATCGATATGGCCCAGCACACCTGGTCGCACATCCCGCTGAAGACCGTCGTCATCGAGGACGGGCAGTCCGTGGAGGTCATCCGGGGAGGGTCGCTCGAGCAGATCCGGGACGAGGTCTCCCGGGCCAGCCAGGCCATCGAGAGCATCTGCGGAGTGCCCTGCTGCGGCATCACCGGCCCGTGGGCCTACTATCGCGGTCTGGCCGACCGTCCCGACGTGTTGGAGGTGCTCTACGACGGCGGCATCCGCTACGTCCGCAGCTACGGGCGCAACGAGAAGGACTTCCAGCCGGTCTCCACGTCCATCCAGCCGTTCTGGTACGCCCCTCAGGGATTCCCGGACATGCTGGAGTGCATGGTGCACGGCTGGAACGACGTGTATCTGCGCAGCAGGGTGGGCTGGAGCAACCTGCAGGGCTTCCTGGACCAGATGAAGTCCGACCTGGACCACGCCGCAGAGCGCGGACTGGTCTTCAGCTGGGGGTCGCACGACTGGTCCTGCCTGCGCGAAGACCCCTCGCTTTCGCTCATCCGCGGCATCCTCTCCCACGCCCGGGACATCGGGATGCAGGTCCTGAACTACCGCCAGTTCTGGACGCGGATGGATGCTCTGCGCAACCGCGCCGGCGCGTCCCGCCGGGCGGGGGCTTTCGCCTGACCCGCCCGGCAGCGGTCACTCTCAGTCGCCGGTGCGGGTGAACACGAGCACCCCGCCGGTGGGCATGTCGGTCAGGCTTTTTCGTTCGCCAGCCGCTCCTCGCTGATCCGGGTGAGCTCCCCGGCGATGGCGGGAGGCCCCGGGAAGAGGGTGGTCATCATCAAGCGGCCGACATCCTCGTACGTGCCCTCGTCGCGGCTCGATCACAGCAGGTTGACACGGAGGGGAGAGCAGGTATAATATAGATGCGAGTTACATCTACAGTCTCGTTGCAGTCTCGAGACTCCGGACGCGAAGAGAGGGATGCCCGTGAAGATAGCGGTGACAGCTCAGGACGGGAGGCCGGAATCCCCCGTGGATCCCCGGCTGGGGCGGGCGCAGGCGTTTGTCATCTACGACACCGGGACCGGGCGCTTCGAAAGCGCCGAAAACATCCAGAACCGGCAGGCGCAGCAGGGGGCGGGAATCCAGACCGCACAGAACCTGGCCCGCCTGGGCGCCGATGCCGTCATCACCGGCCACTGCGGGCCGAAAGCGTTCCGCCTGCTTCAGTCGGCGGGCATCACCGTCTATACCGGAGCCTCGGGCACGGTCAGAGAGGCGATCGACGCCTGCCTGAGCGGCCGGCTGCGGGCCGCGAGCGCTCCTGACGTGGAATCCCACTGGTAAGGAGCCGGGCAGCGTCGCAGGGCCGCCCCGTCAGGGGCGGGTCTGCAGCGACTGGCGGGCGCGCCACGCGCGCCGCGCCGAGGAGGTACGAAAGATGCCATTCAGAGATGGGACAGGTCCGATGGGCGAAGGCCCGATGACAGGGCGCGGGCTCGGCCCGTGCTCGGGCAACCCTTCCCCCTTCGTTCCCGGGCGCGGAGGGTTCTTTGGACGTGGACGGGGACGCGGCCGCGGCTTCGGCCTGGGCCTCGGTCTGGGGCTGGGCCGCGGTGGGCGTTGGTTCCAGGGAGCCGCCCCCGTCTCGGAGCAGGAAGAGAAAAGCTTCCTGCGCGACCGGGTCAGTCTGCTGGAGAGCGCGCTGGCAGCTCTGAAGAAGAGACTGGGCGATCTGGAGCAGGACAGGGGCTGAGTCCGGGGCGTGTCCGGGGCGGGACGCGGCCGGGATGATATCTCACCGGGATGTCCCGGCCGTCCGCCCCGGAGTATTGTCTTCCGGGCGTCCCGGACGACCGATGCAGGACACAGCAAAAGGCGCCACCGTCATCGCCGTGGCGAGCGGCAAGGGAGGGACCGGCAAGACGACGGTCAGCACGAACCTGGCGAGCTTACTTGCAGACCGGACGGCCGTCCAGTACATCGACTGCGATGTCGAAGAGCCGAACGGCCACCTCTTCCTGCATCCCGTCCTGACCCATTCGCGGGATGTCACGGTACCGCTGCCCGTCATCGATGAGGCGCTGTGCCGGCACTGCGGAGCCTGCTCCGACGCGTGTCAGTATAACGCGCTGGCGGTCTTTCCCGATTTTACGCTGGTCTTCCCGGAACTCTGCCACGGCTGCGGGGCGTGCCGTCACGCCTGCCCGGAGGGGGCCGTCAGCGAGCGGGAGAGGACCATCGGACGGCTGGAGCGCGGCAGGGCGGGGAACGCCGCATTCCTGCACGGCCGGCTGAATGTCGGCGAGGTCCTGAGTCCGGCCCTTATCCGCGAGCTTCTTACCGAACGGTCGCAGGAGGGCATCGTCATCATCGATGCGCCGCCGGGGACATCCTGCCCGGCAGTGAACGCGGTGCGGCCGGCGGACATCGTCCTGCTTGTCGCCGAACCCACTCCGTTCGGGCTGCACGATCTCGAACTCGCCGTGGAGATGACCGGGATGATGGGGCTCCGGAGCGCCGCGGTGATAAACCGCACCGGAACAGGCGACGACCGGGTGGAGCGGTTCTGCGAGCGGGTGGGCATCCCCGTCCTCGCGCGTCTGCCGGAGGAGCGCCGCATCGCTGAGGCTTACTCCCGCGGTGTTCTGGCGGTGGATGCGGTGCCGGAAGCCCGCCGGCTGTTCGAGGGACTGGCGGCATCTCTGACGGAGGAGGCTGTGCTGTGAAAGAGGTGGTGGTCCTGAGTGGAAAGGGCGGCACCGGCAAGACCTCCCTCACGGCGTCACTCGCCGCCCTTGCAGGGCGCGCGGTCCTCGCGGATTGCGATGTGGATGCTGCGGACCTCCATCTCGTGCTGTCGCCCCGCATCCGGGAGTCTCGCACGTTCAGCGCGGGCCGGAAGGCTGTCATCGACCCCGAGAGGTGCACCGGCTGCGGGATATGCTTCTCGGCCTGCCGGTTCGATGCGCTCGAAGGCCGGCGGGACCCGGACGGCAGACTTCGATTCGGCGTGACGCCGCTCGCCTGCGAAGGATGCGGTGTGTGCGCGCTGCTCTGCCCGGAAGACGCTGTGACTCTGGAGCAGCAGGACGGCGGCGAGTGGTTCATCTCGGACACCCGCTTCGGCCCGATGGTCCACGCTCGCCTGCGTCCGGGCGGCGAGAACAGCGGCAGGCTGGTCGCGGAGGTGCGGGAGGCGGCGCGGCGGCTGGCCGCGGAGTCTGGCGAGCAGCTCATCCTTTCGGACGGCCCTCCCGGGATAGGCTGCCCCGTCATCGCTTCGCTGTCGGGCGCCTCGCACGTCGTGGCCGTCTGCGAGCCCACCGTCTCCGGCGTGCACGACCTGAAGCGGGTGGCCTCGCTGGCGGCCCATTTCGGGCTGGGCGTCTCGGTGGCGGTCAACCGGGCTGACATCAACCCCGGGAAAGCCGGAGAGGTACTCGACTGGGTGCGGGAGACGGGGCTGCACTGGCTGGGGACGATACCCTTCGACCCCGCCGTGACCCGGGCGCAGGTCTGCGCGCTGCCGGTGGTGGAGCACGATCCGCAGTCACCGGCGGCCAGAGCCATCAAGAGGATCTGGGAAGCGCTTTGCGCCGCTCTGGACGACACGGCCGGGGCCGTGGCAGCCGGGCGAGTCCGGGCGGATGGACTGGATAGTCAAGGAGTCGATTAACGCTATGAGGATCGCCATTCCGCTTGCCGGCGGCCGTCTGGCCGCGCACTTCGGACACTGCGAGGAGTTCGCCCTTGTGGACGTGGACGGCGGGACGCCGCCGGGCCTGACCGTGCGGTCGGTGCCTGCACCCCCGCACCAGCCAGGCCTTCTCCCCCGCTGGCTGCAGGAGCAGCGCGTCAACACCGTCATCGCCGGAGGTATGGGTTCCAGGGCGATGGCCCTGTTTGCGGAGTCCGGGATACAGGTCGTCACGGGAGCGCCCGATGAGGGACCCGAGGCGCTCGCAAGGGCGTTCCTGGACGGCTCGCTGGTGACGGGCGGCAACGTGTGCGATCATTAGGGGAGGAGGGGGCCCGCAGGCTCTTCCCGGACAGCGGAGACCAATGCCAAGAGGTTACTGCCACAGACACGGACAACAGGGGCCCTGCACCTGCTCCATGGGCAATCTCTACCGCTTCGTGGAGCCCCTGGTGCTGTACCTTCTGCAGGTCAAGGGCCGTTCCTACGGCTACGACCTCGCGGGCGAGCTGAACGAGCACGCTCTGACCGACTCCAGGATAGACCATGCCGCCCTGTACCGCACCCTGCGGGCGCTCGAGCAGAACGGGCACGTCGTCTCGGAGTGGGATACCTCGCAGGCGGGCCCGGCGCGCAGGGTCTACCGGCTGACGGAGTCAGGCCGCAGACATCTGGGCGAGTGGCTGGTGGTGCTGGAGCATCTCTCGGACGGGCTGCGCCGCCTCACGGCGTCCATCCGCGAAGCCCTTCCCCCGGAGCAGGCTCCGGCAAGCCGCAGGGAGCTCTGAGCGGCCCATCCGGCCGGGCCGGGTCAGCCGGCGTCCCGGCCGCCCCAGCCGTGCGTGTACGGGAGATAGTCGCGCCAGGCCTGGTTGCGCTTGCCGTCCATATACTTCGTCAGGCTCACGAATGGCACCCACCGCGGCCTGCGAGGCGGACGGGCCAGATGGAACCCCACCTCCGCAAGCGTCTTGTCCCCCTTCTTCCCGTTGCACCGCTTGCAGCAGCAGACCAGGTTCTCCCACTCGGTCCGGCCGCCCAGCCTCCGGGGGACGACATGGTCCACCGTGAGGTCGTGTCCCGTCTGCCCGCAGTACTGGCAGGTATAGTTGTCGCGCGCGAAGATGGAGCGCCTTGACAGCCGCAGACGCGGCATCGGACGCTTGACGTGGTACTTCAACCGCACCACCGAGGGGGAGACCACCGCCTCACGGGTGGTGTGCAGAACGTCCACCTTCCCCAGGCAGATGAGGCCGATCGCACGTCTGATGTTGCAGATGTTGATGGGTTCGTAGTCGCTGTTCAGGACCAGCACGTCCTGGTTCAAAGGGTCCATCGTCCTCGCGCTCTCACCGGTCGGGCGGCAGGGCCGTTCTCCGGCCCTGCAAAAAAGTTCCGCCCCACACTGCGTTCCAGTATGGGGCGGATATCAGGAAACCTCGTGCACGGCAACGGACGTGTCCGGTCCTGCAATGCCGGAACACGAACTCATCGGCGCGACGGTAAAAGCCCGCCGCCACCCCGCATCCTGAATGTGAACGTATGGGAAACACGCTCGTCCTTCGTCCCGGCCCTCAGGCCGTCCGTCACCGCCTTCCCTTCCGGGAAGGCTCCATCTGCATTATAGGAAACGCGGGCGGTCCCTGTCAATGCGGCCGCCCGCCATCCTCCCCGTGAGCCGGCCTCACCAGTTGCCGCTCTTGACCAGCACCTGCACGTCGGAGCCTCTCCGTGCGCGCATGAACCGGCGGTTCTCCGTCCAGTTCAGCGGCACGCTCCCTTCGATGACCCCCGTGACCTTCACGATGTCCCCGACGCCGATGCCCGAGACCCCGGAAGGGAGGCTCACCAGCACTCCGGTGCGCCCCTGGAAGTCCGGCACATTGCTGCCATCGTCCACGTTGATGTAGCTTCCGATGACGTGCTTCACCTGACCCGTGATGGTCACCAGGAGTCCGATGTTGTTCAGGCCGGCCCCGCCCCGGACGCCTCGCATCCCGGCGAACGGACCGCCGCCCACGCTGCGGCAGCTCATCACCAGCGGGACGGCCTCCGGGCCCGTCCCCAGCTTCGTGACTTTCGGGGATGTAATCTGACGCTCAGCCGGCACGTTCCCGACCCTTCTCTCGGACACCGTCCCGCTGATGGAGACCCGGTCCCCGATGGACAGGCCGGACGCGCCGCCCTGCACCCTGATGCCGAAGCTGCGGTCCGTCGCCTGAGCGTAGAAATAGCCGTCCGAAGGATACGCCGCCGTGACCACCATCTCGGGCAGAGTGACGGGGGTCTGCAGCGGGAGGTCGCGCGGATGCGCCTGGAAGACCAGCACGGTGATGGTGGCCTTCGGGAAGGTCATCGTGAAGCTCCGCGCGTCCAGCTCGTCCGTGATGTCCGAGACCTGCCAGTCGATGTTCACCGGCGCGCCCGGCGGCGGGTCGTTCCGGTCGAAAAGGCTCGTGGGGCCGTTCACGTTCGCCAGGCGGTGCATCGTCACCTTCGTGACCGTCCCGAGCGAGGGCACGCTGATCTCCGCCGTCTTGTCTCGGTCCTCGGAGAAGTTCAGCACCCAGACGATGTATTCCGCCGTCGTGGAGCGCCAGGTGACATAGCCGCGGAAGTTGTAGCCGTCGCCGAACTTCGAGAGGAAGTGGTCCCCCCAGAGCTCATGCGCCTTCTGGTAGAGCTTGAAGCCCGGAATCGGCGTCCCGTCGCCGGGCGTGGGCACGATCCAGAAATGCGCACTGCGGATGCCCTGCTCCGCGAAGATGAGCAGGTTCTCCGCCGTCCCCAGCGCGTGCGCCTGCCGCCGTATCTGCGGATATCCCAGCCAGCGCCAGTCGCTGACGTTCCACTCCGTGGCCAGCAGCTCGATCTGGGCGGGGTTCCTCCCCGCCGCCAGGATGCGCTCCCGCGCGCCGTTGTAGAAGAGCTCCATCCTGGAACGCACGTCACGCAGGGCCCGCTCCGCCGTCGCGGGAGTGTCGCCGTAGACCCGGGCATATGCGTAGAGAGGCCCGTAGGGATGGTAGGCGATGAAGTGCACCGGGCACTCCGGGTCCGCCAGGACGGCATCCAGCCACGCATTGGTGCTGCCGGCGGCCACCGTGGTGATGCAGGGCCCCACCTTAATGTTCGGGTCCACAGACAGCATGGCCTGTGCGATCTTCTTGTAGATGCGGGCATATTCCGCCGGCTGCTGCCACACTATCGGCACGCCCTGGGTGCAGTAGGGCAGACCGAGTTCCGGCTCGTTGCCGATCTCCCAGTAGGTCACCCGCGGGGTCGGCGGCTCACCCGGCGCAAGCAGCTTCGGGCGGCCGTACCAGGTGATGGAGTCCAGGATGGCCTGGTCGGCAGGCGGCAGCGTGTCGCCCTCCCGGTAGTTCGGCAGGATGTGGTTCACATACCGCACCCAGTCGGCCGCCAGCCGGACGAGCGTCTCGTCGCTGGTGTCCGTGTAGTAGAAGCGGCAGCCCCCCGACGCCGAGAGCGGTCCGATGCCGCGGCAGTTCACGGTGATGACCGGGTCGGCCTCGTAGTCCCGGGCCAGGCGCAGCCAGGCCAGCGTGGTGAGGTCCACCGCGCCGGGCGTTCCCGTATGGCCCACCCAGTTGCCGCTCATGTCCTTCCAGTTGTACATGTCGGCATCCAGGCCGCCGGCCGGGCCGCGCACGGAGGAGCGGTGAGTCAATTCCCAGGCTCTGGCGTTCCCCGCCCCGAAGGCGGGATTTATCGTCACGTTCGTCGCCTGACCCAGCAGATCCCGGCTCATCCGGCGGCCGGGCGGCGTCAGGTCCAGCACCACCTGCTGCCGAAGGGTGAGCGCCGAAGCCGGGGCTCCGTAAGCCGACGGACACAGAGAGCCGTCCTGCGGGACCGCACGCGCGGTGAAGGTGAACTCCGTCTCGCTCCAGAGCCCCCGGACGGTGGTCTGATGCCACTGCTGCTTCGTCTGCCACACCGGGACCGGCGCGATGGAGCCGTCCGCCTGCACGTATGCCCGGAAATGGGTGGACGGCTGGACCCGGATGAGGTAGAGCCGGTCGTCCGGGTCGTCGGGGGAGATGGAGATCTTCAGCGTGTCGTAGCCGGGGTCGGTGATCTGCAGGGGACGGGGCGGCCCGGCGGGGCTCTGGCACGGAGCGCCCACCACGATGAGCTCCTCCGGGTTCTGGCGCCATCCGGTGGTGTTGCCGCCTCCCTCCACCCAGGCGTCCGCCGAGTTGACCAGCGGGTTGCCGGCCCAGGCCGGGCTGGCCCGGAAGGTCCAGCTCACGGTCACGCTGCCGCTGCCGCCCGAGGCGTTGCCGCTGTAGGTCACGCTGCAGGAGAGCGGGGTGATGTACTGGCCCGGCTCTCCGCCCCAGGAGCCGCTCATGTAGCCCCAGCGTCCCCCGCCGGCGGCGTCCGCGAGCACCCAGTTCCCGCCGTATTTCGTGATGGTCGCGTCGTCCTTCCCCCAGGCCATGTATCCCCGCCCCTTCGACGGGTCGAAGTTCGCCTGAGAGTGGTTGAACAGCACCCGGACGTTCTCGATGACGTTGTAGCCGAAGGCGTGGGTGGCGGACATGGTCACGGTGTAGACCGTGGTCCCGTCCGCCACGATGGTCCCGGCGTCCACCGACGGGAAGCTGGAGATGTCCTGCGCGCCCGCCGGGCCGGCCGGGAACGCAACAGACAGCAGCAGCGCGGACAGGACTGCCGTAAAGAGGGTCCAATGAGACGGCGTGCGCAAGCATGGCACACGTGAGCAGAGATTCATCAGGTCATTACCTCACCAACGCGCGTGAAACGAGGTAACGGACGCAAGCGGGCCGGCACCCCTCGCGTCCTTCTGACTCATTTTACCATATGGCGGCAGGGCGGGGAACGTCTCTCGTGGAAGCGGAAGGGCGGTGCGGCTATGAGACGATGCCTGCTGCTGACTTTTTGTGCGCTCCTGACGACCGCCTCCGCCGCGGGCGCGGCTGAGAGACGCATCCAGCTGGACGCCCTCAGGGACCACATCCTGGGAGGATGGGTGGGCCAGGGGGTGGGGGTCGCGTTCGGAGCTCCTTCCGAGTTCAGGAGCTGCGGAGCCATGCTGGAGGGGCCTCTGGAGCCCTGGCGGCCGGAGCGGCTCGCGGACTCGCTGGGACAGGACGACCTGTACGTGGACATGACCTTCGTCGCCGCGCTCGAGGCCTACGGCCCGGACATCACCTACGAGCAGGCGGGAAGCGCCTTCGCGGCGACGCTGTATCCTCTCTGGCACGCCAACAGGACCGGCCGCGAGAACGTCCGGCGCGGCATCATGCCGCCGCTCTCGGGACATCCGCGAAACAACCCCCACGCGGACGACATCGACTTCCAGATCCAGGCGGACGGCATCGGGATGGTGTGTCCCGGGCTTCCTCAGGAGTCCGATCGCATCGGGGATGTCTTCGGGCACATCACGAACTACGGCGACGGCGTGTACGGGGGACTCTGGGTGGCGGCGATGTACACGCAGGCGTTCTTCGAGCGCGACATGAGGAAGGTGGTGGAGCTGGGCCTGAGAGCGGTCCCACCTGCGAGCCGCTTTGCGCAGTGCATCTCGGACGTCATCCGCTGGCATCAGGAGCACCCCGCCGACTGGCGCAGGACCTGGGCGCTGGTGGAGGAGAAGTGGCAGGACGATCTGGACTGCGCTCCGGGGAAGGCGTTCAACATCGATGCGAAGCTGAACGCTGCATACGTGGCCATCGCGCTGCTCTACGGCGAAGGTGATATGGACCGGACGATGGAGATCGCGGTGCGCTGCGGGCAGGACAGCGACTGCAACGCCGCCACCGCATGCGGGGTGCTGGGCTGCTCGCTGGGCCTCTCAGGGCTCGACGAACGGTTCCGCTCGCACCTGCCTGCGCTGGAGGGGCGCCACTTCAGCCACACCGCCTACAGCTATCAGACCGTGGCCGATGCTTGCGTGCGTGTGGCGCAGCAGGTCATCGAGCGCGCCGGAGGGCGCGTGGAGGAGCGGGAGGGAATCCGGGTGGCCGTCATCCCCGTCCAGGAGCCTGAGCCTCCGGAGACTCTGGAGCAGTGGACCGACGGGGCGCAGCGCCGGCGCTTCCACGGGGGCGGGCAGGGGCGGTGAAATCCCGCGGACCCACGGCGCGTCAGTCCTTCCTGCGCGGCAAAGCGCGTGTGGAGCCTCCCGAGATGCCTCCATCCACCAGCAGCGTCTGGGCGGTGATGTAGGCGCTTGCGTCCGAAGCGAGGAACACGATTGCCCCGTCCAGGTCTCCCGGCTGTCCCGGCCGCTTCAGCGGGATGCGGTCGCACAGGTATTCCACCCACTCCGGGTCCTCGTACAGGGCGCGGTTCTGCTCCGTCCGGAACCATCCCGGGGCCAGGCAGTTCACCGTGATGCCGTAGGGTCCCCAGTCGTCCGCCAGACTCATGGTCAGCTGCTTCACCCCGCCGCGGCTCGCCCCGTAGGCGGCAAGGCCCGCATAGCCGAACACGCAGGTGACGGACCCGATGTTGATGATGCGTCCGTAGCGGCGCTCGGCCATCCTGCTGGCCACCGCCTGCGCCACGAAGAAGGTGCCGCGCAGGTTCGTGTCCAGGACGGTGTTCCAGTCCTCCCAGGTCACCCCGAAGGCGGGCTTGCGGATGTTGCACCCCGCGTTGTTGACCAGGATGTCCACCTTCCCGTAGTGCTGCCAGGCGCTCGCCGCCATGCGCCGGATGCTGTCGAGGTCCCGCACCTCCAGCTCCAGCGGCAGGACCCGCCGGCCCGTCTGCTCCAGCTCCCGGCAGACGGGCTCAAGCGACCGCACGTTGCGGCTGGTGACGACAAGATCCGCGCCCGCCCGCGCGAGCGCCCGGCTGAACTGCAGACCCAGTCCGCGGCTCGCGCCCGTCACGATGGCCACCCGGCCGGTCAGGTCGAAGATGCCCGTATCGCCCACGGCTTATCCTCCCGTCCTCACGGTTCCAGGATTACCTTCATCAGTCCCGGCTCTCGCGCGTGCAGCCTTTCGAACCACCGCGGTCCCTCCTCCAGAGGGGCCACGGCAGAGATGAGTGGGTCCACCCGGACCCGCTCCGACGCGATCATCTCCAGACACCAGGGATACTCGCCCGCGGACGCGCAGGAGCCCTGAAGCGTGACCTCCCGCGTCACGACCTGCTGGAGAGGCAGCGGCGCCTCCGCCGCCAGGTTGCCCACCAGAGTGACCCATCCGCCCTTCCGCACCGCCTCCACTGCCGCCCGGAACGCCTCCGCGCTGCCGGCCGCATCGAACGCAAGGTCCACTCCGTCCCGTTCCGTGAGCGAGCGGGCAAACGACGGGATGTCCACGGAGGCAGCGTCCAGACACCCGTCCGCGCCCAGCCGGCGTGCCAGCTCCAGCCGGGAGGCGTCCAGATCCGCCACGAACACCCGCGCCCGTCCTTCCGCCTTCAGCACCTGCAGCAGCAGAAGCCCGATCATCCCCGCTCCCACCACCAGGACGGTCTCGGCATCCCGGCAGGGCGAGATGCGGACGGCATGGGCCGCAATGGAGACCGCTTCCGCCATCGCCGCCCGGTGGAACGCAAGACCGTCCGGGAGGCGGTACAGGATGCGCTGCGGCGCCACCACGTACTCCGCGAAGGCGCCGTCGCGGCGGTATTCCCCGCAGGAGACGCCCAGCACCCGGCGGCGGTCGCAGAGGTTGAACCTGCCGTCGCGGCAGAACGGGCACTGCCCGCAGTAGACCGTGGAGTCGAACGTGACGCGTTCTCCCGGGCGCCAGCCGGTGACGCCCGGGCCCGTCGAGGCCACCTCTCCGGCCGCCTCGTGGCCCATGATGAGAGGGGGGATGCGCCGGCCCGTGCTGCCGTCCATCCCGTGAACATCGCTGCCGCAGATGCCGCATGCCCGCACCCGCACCAGCACCTCCCCCGGCCCGGGTTCGGGGCGAGGGACGTCGCGCACGGCAAACCGGCCGTAGTCCTCCAGCACCAGCGCCTTCATCGATCTGCTCCCGCAACGGGAGTATAGTCTCCCTTCGCCCGCTCCGCCCGGGTGCGGAGTGGGGAGATTTTACGCAGAGAAATTTGCCTGTCCGGTATTGACCGGTGAGGCGGGGATTTGGTATGGTCGGAGAAGTGTCTTGCCGGAGAAATGCCGCTCACTCTCACCCGGGCGGCGGCGGGCACGCTCCCCGGCTCCGGCGGCTGACTTCATTGTCAAGGAGAAAAAGCAATGATGTATTCCGCCCGTGTCGTGCTTGCCCTGGCAGCCATCGCCCTCGTCGCAGGGCTCGTCATCCCCTCCGAGGCGCGCACCATCACCGTCGAGTCCCCGGCGGGCGTGCTCTCGAACCCGGGTCCCGCAAGCGCGGGAGACCCCTTCGCCTACGACCGGTGGATGCGCTCCAACGTCCGCAACGGCGCAAGCGTGGGCATCACCGGCGACTATCCCCGCTCCGGGAACGGTTCCTTCTGGTTCTCCGGGCCGGCCGGGGCCCAGGCGGACATCGAGATCCGGCTCAGCTCCGGGACGCGAAACCTGCTCACGAATCTGGGGGCGCTTCAGTATGACTGGTACCGCAGTTCCCGCAGCACGGCCCCGGCGCAGTGTCATCCGGTCATCAAGCTGCTGCTGGACCGGGATGGCGACCTCAACACCGTCGATGACCGCGGATATCTGGTCTACGAGCGGGCCCGGAGCTACGACAGGCCTGCGGTGTCCGATGACACGTGGATGGTCGAGGATGCGCTTGTCGGGACCTTCTCGGCGACGGGAGGTCTGGTGACCGAAGGTGTCACTTACCACAACATCTGGGGCTGGTGGGGATACATGACGGAGGCGCAGCTCCTTGGAGTGAGCATCGGCATCGGGCCGGGATGGGACGGCTATTTCGAGGGTGCGGTGGACAACATCTATATGACCTTCGGCCACGAGGCGGTGACGTTCAACTTCGAGCCTGCGGCGGTGGCGCCGCCCGTCCCTGAGCCGGTGTTCGTGCAGATGGGCGCCCTGCTGGGCCTGAGCGGGGTGGGAATGCTTAGG
>FWPV01005362.1_pt1 | contig 25771 bp, 23 predicted proteins | sample 2228371 | NCBI WGS metagenome assembly FWPV01 (sample SAMEA103939776, study PRJEB20133) | metagenome | reverse complement strand
CATAGGAACGATCCAACGGGGAGATCCTTCTAAGGAGAGGCTCGAAAAAAAGGCCCGGCTCCTCACTTTTCTCTTTGACACCCTTTTTTTTAAATCGTTATAAAGAGTTCGAACACGATTCAAGGAGTCCAATCGCTGAGACCTGAGGAGCAGCGGATGGATCAGAACCTCAAAGAGTTCTATTTTTTCAGCCATTTTTTGAGCCGAGGCATTTTTGGCCCGTCGGGTCAGAAATTAGGCAAAATTTTTGATCTCGTGGCTGAAAGAGCCGAGCCTTATCCAATGATCGTCGGTCTCATCATGAGCCGAAGGGGAGGACGGAGGAGATCGTACGTCCCTTGGGAAAAAATCACTCAGATCGAGCCCAGGATTATTCTTTCAGAAGATGCCCTTGAACTTCCAAGTCCTTCCCCCCGTGACTTCATCCTCCTGCGGGAGGAGGTGATGGACAAACAGATCGTCGATACCTTTGGCGCGAAGGTTGTAAGGGTCAATGATCTCCACTTCCTCCGTGTCGATTCCCGCCTGCGGCTCGTTCACGTCGATGTGGGGTTTCGGGGGCTGATGAGGAGGGTGGGGTGGGAAAAGGCGGTGGATCGAATACTCCAGTGGCTTTTCTCTTACACGCTCCCCAACCAATTCATCTCTTGGAAGTATGTCCAACTGCTTTCGGGGTCCGATCTTCTTCATCTGAGTGTCTCCCAAAAAAAACTCTCTCACCTTCATCCCGCTGATCTCGCGGACATTATCGAGGATCTGAGTGGCCGGGAGCGGTCCGCCATCTTTCATGCCTTGGATACAGAGACGGCCGCTGAAGCCCTGGAAGAGATCGACCCAAAAATTCAAAAAGCGTTAATCGAGACGATCCCGGTGGAGAAGGCATCCGATATTGTCGAGGAGATGTCCCCCAGTGATGCCGCGGATCTTCTGGCAGACCTTCCCGAGGAGAGGGCAGAGAAGATTCTGCAGAGCATGGAGCAAGAAAAGGCCGAAGATCTCAGGGAGCTTCTCGTTCACCCGGAAGAGACTGCAGGAGCGTTAATGACGACGGCATTCCTCAGCTTGACCCCCGGGGTAACCGTGGAGACGGCGATCGCACGTTTGAAGGCAGAGGCTGAGCAGTTGGATATCATCGACTATGTTTACGTCGTGAATGAAGACGGAGTGCTCTTGGGCGTGGTCAGCATTCGAGACCTCCTCACGGCTCAACCCCATCAATCCCTGGCTGACTTTTTACCGTCGAGAGTGGTGAGTGTGAAACTGCGGGAGCACCAGGATGAGGTGGTCGCAGCCTTTGCTAAATATGGGTTCAGGGCGCTTCCCGTTGTAGATGATGAGGATCATCTGAAGGGAGTGATTGGGTTCCGAAGCGTCTTGGATGTATTGGCGCCGGAGGCGGGGTGATCTCCGAAATTTAACACCCACCTCCCTGTCGAGGAGTGGGTGAGTTTCAGAGGAACCTCCGATATCGAAAGATCCTCTCACCGAACCCTTTGGGTCGTCAACCTTTTTGTTTCATCCCTCTTCGGTTGTCGGGGATCTGGTTCTTACTGTTCGCGGAAGGATTCAGGATGGCCGATTATAAGAAGTTCGCTTCGGCTTCAAAGGGCTCCCTCTGGAGAACGGTCAGCCTCTTCTTCATCCTAATGGGGCCGGGGATCATTACCTCCAACGTTGATAACGATGCTGGAGGGATCACGACCTACTCCTTGGCAGGGGCAGAGTTCGGACTCAAGCTCGTCTGGTGTTTGATTCCAATCATGGTGGCCCTGATTGTGATCCAGGAGATGTGCGCCCGGATGGGAGTCGTGACGGGGAAAGGTCTTTCCGATCTGATCCGGGAAAAATTTGGCGCGAAAATCACTTTCTATTTGATGATCGCCCTCTTTTTAACCAATATGGGGAATGCACTGTCCAATTTTGCTGGCGTTGCGGCGGGAATGGAGATCTTTGGAGTCAGCAAATTCATGTCGGTTCCAATCAGTGCCTTTCTTGTCTGGTGGATGGTGGTCAAGGGAACGTATCGTTTCGTCGAGAAGGCCTTTCTGGTTGCGTGTGTGTTCTACGTTTCTTATATCATCACCGGGATCATCGTGAAACCGGATTGGGGCCATGTCTTCCAACAATTTATGCGGCCCCGGATGAGCCTCGAGCCGGCGGAGCTGACAATGGTCATTGGTCTGGTCGGAACGACGATTGCTCCATGGATGCAGTTCTACCTTCAAGCCTCGATCGTTGAGAAAGGGATCCGAATCGAGGAATACAAGTTTGCTCGATTCGACGTCGTGATGGGCTCGGTGGTCGTCCATGTCGTCGCCTTCTTTATTATCTTGGTTTGCGCAGAGACCCTTTTCAAGAGTGGCATTCGAATCGAAACTGCGAAGGAGGCGGCCCTTTCGCTCGAACCCTTGGCGGGGAAATATTGCACCTATCTCTTTGCGTTCGGCCTCGTCAACGCGTCGCTTTTTGCGGCTTCGATTCTACCGCTGTCGACCACCTACCTGATTTGTGAGGGGTTGGGGTGGGAGGTCGGGATCGACAAGAAATTTATCGAAGCTCCCCAATTCTATGGCTTCTATTCCTTGATGATCTTTGTGGGAGCGGGGATTATCCTCTATCCGAATGTTCCTCTCATTCCGATCATGTATATCTCACAGGTGATCAACGGGATGGTCCTCCCATTTGTGCTTATCTTCATGCTTCTCCTGATCAACGACAAAAGGTTAATGGGAGAACATACAAATGGTCCCGTCTTCAACACGATCGCCTGGATCACCTCCGTGGTGATGATCGGCTTCACCCTCCTTCTCGTGATTCAAACCCTTTAAGTAGACGTTGAAATTTCACGTCTCCTCTGAGGCTGAAGCATTGGGGAAGGCGTGAAACTTAGCACCGCGCTTTTCTGAGAAGGCGCTCCCAGGCGTCGTCCACATTTTTCTGGGCGATCTCGATATCCGTTTCCCTAAGATGGCTGAAGCGACCCTGGAGTTTCAAATATTCTTTGACAGGAACGACACGGGGTTCTTCTTGAATTGTGTAGGTCCTTCCGTTCTCAATTTCATAAAGGGGAAAGACTCTCGATCGGACCGCGAGCCTCGAAATCTTCACAGAGATTTCTGAAGGGATCCTCCAGCCGGGAGGACAGGGGGAAAGAAGGTGAATGAATCGAGTTCCGCGAATTCTTTTCGCCTTCTCAAGCTTTCTTATAAGATCCTCAGGATAGGCAATGGTCGCCGTGGCGGCATAGGGGATCTGATGGTCGGCCATGATCGCGACGATGTCCTTCTTTGGGTTCTCTTTGGGCTGCATGACCGGAGTCGTCGTTGTCCAAGCAAGGAGGGGCGTCGCGGAGCTCCTTTGGGTCCCCGTGTTCATATAGCCTTCGTTGTCGTTGCAAATGTAGATAATGTCTTCGTTTCTTTCTGCGGCACCCGAGAGGGCTTGGAACCCGATGTCAAAGGTTCCTCCATCCCCTGCCCAGACAGCCACAACCGTATCCCGGTCACCCCGGATATCCAAGGCAGCCCTCACCCCCGAAGCCGTGGCTGCTCCGGTCACAAAACCTGCATGGATCACATTGATCTTGAAACTGGAGTATGGCCAGAATCCTGGAATGATCGACCAGCAGGAAGCCGGGATCACCATGACGGTTCTCTCTCCGAGGGCCTTCAACGTCAGCCTCATCGCCAGACCCGCACCGCATCCAGCGCAGGAGAGATAGCCATGCCCCAGATTCTCGCTCGTAGGTATCTCTATCTTTTTCATGTAATCCTCATCCTTTTGTCAATCTCCATAATCTCCAAATCCGAATACCGATGTAAAATTCGTGCTTGTTTCGGATTTCGAATTTCGTGCTTCGAATCTATCTCTTCAACCCAAGCCACAGAATCTCTTCTTTAGGACGATCATGATCCATCGTATATTGCACTGCCTCTTCGATAAGATTCGGCGTGATGTCCCTCCCGCCCAGTCCGGAGATGAATCCGAAGACTTGGGGCTTCTCCTCCTGGAGGTAGAGGGCAGCCCTCAGCTCCTGGGCGAAGATACCTCCTACCCCCGGAGAGAGGTTGCGGTCGATCACCGCAATCTTTCGCACCCCCTTGATCGCCTCCTGAATCTCCTGAGCAGGAAAGGGACGGAAGCGCTTGATCTTGATCCCTCCGACTGGGAATCCCTTGCCGAGCATCTCCTCGATGACCATCCTCGATGTGCTGGTCACCGTGCCAGAAGTCATGAGAACAACTTCCGCATCTTTCTTTCCGAACCTCTCAATAGCGCCATAGCTTCGTTTAAAATGGCGATTAAATTCCTCGTCCACCCTTCGGGCTATCTCCGGAACCCGTTCCATGGCTTTCTGGATCTTGAACCTGAACTCCATGAAGTAATCGGGTGTCGTTATGACGGAGAAGGCCTTTGGTTCTTCAGGATCTAGGAGATAATCGGGACAGAAAGGAGGCAAGAAGGAATCGACCTCTTCGATGCTTGGAATTTCGACCCCCTCCGAGGTATGGGAGAGGACGAAGGCATCGAGCACCACCATCACAGGCAGTCTTGCCTCTTCGGCCAACCGGTAGGCTTGGACGATCGTATCCAAGACCTCTTGGTTATTCTCGCAATAAAGCTGAATCCATCCCGTGTCCCGTTGGGAGAGGGAGTCACTCTGGTCGCTCCAGATATTCCAGGGCGGGCCGATGGCTCGATTGACGTTGACCATGACGATGGGAAGTCTTGCTCCGCAGGCCCAGTGGAGCATCTCATGCATGTAGGCGAGGCCATGGGAGGAAGTCGCGGTAAAACATCTCGCCCCTCCCGTGGAAGCTCCGATGAGGGCTGCGAGGGCGGAGTGCTCCGATTCCACCTTGAGAAACCTGGTTTTCAAGCGTCCGCTGGCAATAAGTTCGGAGAGCTCCTCCACGATCGTGGTCTGGGGTGTGATGGGATAAGCGGAGACGACATCCACCCGGCACAGGATTACCCCGTAGGCGACGGCTTGGTTCCCTGTCACAACCTTCTTCATCTCGCTTCCTCCGTGAGAGAAATGGCCCCCCGGGGACATTCCGTGAAACAGATCCCACAACCCTTGCAGAAATCGTAGTCGATCTGATGAGACAGACTCTCCCCTTTCAAGACCGAGGCATCGGGACAGAAGACGTAACAAACCTCGCACTCATTACAGGTCCCGCAACTGAAACAGCGCTGCGCCTCCTTTAACGCACGGTCGTCTGGAAATGTTGAAGTCACTTCTTGAAATCCTCGAATCCTTTCCCTCGGAGAACGCTTCGATTCCCTCTCCCGTTTGGCCAGATCGAAGTAATCGAGATTTAACTCCTCGAAGGCAACGATATGGGAACTCCTTGGCCTCTCATCGGGATGAAGATATCGGAAGATGGAGAGCGAAGGTCCCTCCCCGACGAGAACCCGGCGGATCGCCTCTTCCGAATCCCCACCGTTCAGGTAGCAATCAATGGCGATCGCCGCCCGCTTCCCCGAGCCGATGGCATGAGCGACCGTACGTTGGGTGGAAGTGAGGTCTCCCCCGGCAAAGACGCCCTTGATTCCTGTGCTTCCATCTCTGCGGGTGACGACGATCCCTTCCCGGTTCTCCAATCCACGAGGAAGGTGGGAGAATTCGATCTCCTCTCCCGCAGCGATAATGACGTTGTCGAACTCGACGAAGAAATTCGAGTTGGGGACGGGAATAGGTTTTCTCCGTCCGCTCTCATCCTTCTCTCCCAATTCCATCCGCAGGCACTCGAGTCGCCGAAGCCCATCCTTTTGATGCACTCGAATTGGGTTGACCAAGTACCTTATCTTGACGCCCTCCTCAAGGGCCTCGGAGATCTCTTCTTCGAAAGCTGGCATCTCTTCCTTGGAACGTCGGTAGAGGATGGTTGCCCTTTTTCCCAAGCGGACCACGGCGCGAGCAACATCGATGGCCGTATTTCCCCCACCGATGACAGCGATCTTCTCCCCCAATCTCACCTTGCCCTGGAGATTGATCTTTTTGAGAAAGTCGAGCCCGCGGTAAACCCCTTTCCCTTTCTCCCCCGGAATCTTGAGCTCTCTGCTGTGGTGAGCACCCGTCGCCACGAAGACGGCCGGATAGTCTTTCAACTCCTCCATTCTGAGATTCTGGCCAAGAGCAACCCCTGTCCGAATCTCGACTCCTAAGGCCTCAATCTCTGAAAGTTCCCGGTCCAGGACATCCTTGGGGAGTCGGTAGGAGGGGATCCCGAATCTCAACATCCCGCCTGCCAGGGAGAGGGACTCAAAGACCTTAACGCGATAGCGAAGCTTTGCCAAATGATAGGCACAACTCATCCCAGCGGGTCCTGATCCAATGACGGCCACACACTCCTCCCGCTTCTCTCTCGGTCGTTGGGGGGCCTTGTTCCAGCGAAATGCCGAATCGGCTACGAACCTCTCCAAGGCGTGAATTGCGATCGGTTCGTCAAAGGATCCACGGTTGCACTTCGACTCGCAGGGATGAAAACAGACCCGACCACAGACCCCAGGGAAAGGGTTTTCCTCTTTGAGGGTGACCCACGCTCCTTCCAGATCCTCATGGGCGATCTTCTGGATAAAGGAGACGATGTCATTTCCAGCAGGACAGGAGGCGTTACAGGGCGGCGTCTTGTCTTCGTAGAAAGGCCGCTGTGTCCTCCAAGCCCCTGTCTTGTTCCAGTCCATGGCGCCCATGGAAACGGCAATCTCTGGCATCTCGGAAAGACTCTTAAAGGAAATTTGCTTAGTCATCCGTTTCAATCCTATCGACACGAACTAAGTTCGCAAAGGGCATAGAGCAGAGAGCATAGCGAATCAATATGGAATTGGGACAGGGAGAGAAAACTCCATGCCCTATGCGCCATGTGCTATGCAAATTTGACTTCATTATAGGCTTCTCGTGCAGCCCGGGCATTCTCATCTTTCTTCCCAGGGACCTCCTCTCGAATCGACAAATTGACCGAGTCGATTCCCACCAAACCGGTGACCCTCGAAAAGGCGCCGAGAATAGCTGTATTGACAATCGGGTTTGTCCTTGAGCCGAGACCATTCCGAATGGCAATCGAGGTTGCGTCTACCGTAGCGATTCGAAAAGGCCCCAGATGGCCAAACGTTTCGGGCGAGCGATGGGAATTGATTAGAATCCATCCATTCGCTTTGAGTCCTGATGTCACGTCGATCGCTCCAATCAACGTCGGATCAAGGACGATGATATGATCCGGTTCGTAGATATTGACTCTTAGCTGAACCGGTTGGCGGTCAACCCGCAAGAAGGCCATGATAGGAGCCCCTCTCCGCTCCACTCCAAAAGCGGGAAAGGATTGGACATGGAATCCCTCGTGGAAAAAGGCGACGGCCAAAACTTTCGATGCCACCACCGCTCCCTGTCCACCCCTTCCATGAAATCGAATCTCAATCATCGCGGACCTCTTAAGACAAGACGATGGACCTAAAACGATAAAGAGTCCATTGTTCCTTGTCGATCGTTCCTCGTTTGTTTCCGCCCGAACCGGCCGGCCCCTGCTGAACCTAATCGTCCTTCCTCATCGCGTCGGATAAACCACCGTCAAGGCCTTTGCATTTCTCCTCTCTAATGCTCTATAGGCATGAGGGATGGAAGAATCGAAATAGAGGGAATCACCCGGCTCAAGGACGTAGCAGCGATCCTCTGTTCGGAATTCCAGGGTTCCCTCCAAAAGAAAGAGGAACTCCTCGCCCTCGTGGCTGAAATAGGAAAGCCTTTCCACCTTCTTTCTTTTGAACTCCACCAAGAAAGGTTCCATCGACTTCCTCGACTTCTTATAGGCGAGCGCCTCGTAGTAATAGCCCCCCTCCTCCCTTCCGAAATAGCGTGAATCGATCACCTTGCTCTCATTCTTTCGGACGAGGACGACCCTCTCCTCGTCCGAATGACTTTGGAAGAAGAAACCGATGTCGATGTTCAAGGCCTTCGAGATCTTTAGAAGCGTCGCAATAGGAGGGGAGACCACCTCCTTCTCAATCTGCGAAAGCAGAGGCTTGGAGAGCCCCGTCCGATCCGAGAGGTCTTGGAGCACAAGCCCCAACTGTTTCCTCCGGTCCCGTATTTTCTTTCCGATGTGAAGTTTCTTGATCTCGTGCCGGATGTCTTCGGAGACCACAATCCTTCTATAAACCCTTTTTCGCCAGCTGTCAATAGATTTTTGATCCAATCAAAATATTTTTAGTCTTGATAAATTTCTTCTGAAGCCGTTCTTCCCATGAAGAAGCGGAATCCTTGATTTTTGGGATCGGCCATGTTAACGTTTTTGTTGCCTTCCATAGTCCTTTCGTAAAGAAGGAAACGATGAAGATCGTCATCATGGGCGCGGGCGCCATGGGCAGCCTCTTCGGCGGCCTCCTTACCCTTTCGGGTGAGGACGTTTGGTTGGTGGACATCCGAGGGGATCACATTGAGGCGCTCGTCGAGCGCGGCCTTCGCATGGAAGAACGGGGGAAGACGCAGACCATTCGGGTGAAGGCGACTACGAGGGTCGCGTCCATTGGCAAGGCGGACCTCGTCCTTCTGTTTGTGAAGGCTTATCATACCGAGAGGGCGGTTTCCGATGCCTTGGCAGTTCAGAAGGAGGATACGGTCTTCTTGACTCTCCAGAACGGATTAGGAAATGAAGAGGCGATCTCGAGGTACGTGAATCGAAAACAGGTGGTCCTTGGGGTTACCAGTCACGGTGCAACCTTTTTGGGTCCAGGCCGAATTCGCCATGCAGGGTGGGGGAAGACATACATTGGCGAGTTGGATGGGCAGAGGACAGATCGAGTCGCAGAGATTGCGAAGATCTTCAATAGGTCGGGTATCGAGACAGAAGTTTCCTCAAATATTCAAAGTCTCATCTGGAATAAACTTTTTGTTAATGTCGGGATCAATCCAGTGGCCGCCCTAACAGGATTAAGAAATGGACAGCTTCTCGATCATCCCGAGACGCTGAGAATGATGGAGGGTTTGGTTTCCGAGGCCGTCGCCGTAGCGAGAAAGAAAGGCATCGCCATCGAAGGGAACCCCTTCGAAACGGTGAAGGCCGTGGCAGAGGCGACGAGAGAGAATCGCTGCTCCATGGGGCAGGATCTCGACAACCGAAGAAAGACCGAAATCGACGTCATCAACGGAGCCGTGGTCAGGGAAGCTGAACGTCTTGGGATGGCGGTGCCCTATAATCAGATGATTACTGACCTAATTAAAGTGATTGAGAAAGGGTTTTAGGTTTTCAATACCATAGTGACGGTGACGGTGACAGTGACGGTGACGGTGTCAGTGACAGCGATATCTTTGGATACCGTACGCCACCGTCACCATCACAGATCCCTATCACTGAATCGGAGGCAAAGATGGACCGCAAGAAGATTACTCCCGTCGATATTCAAGCCATGAAGAACGAGGGCAGGAAAATCACGATGCTTACAGCCTATGACTATCCGATGGCTCTCCTCGAGGACCGCGCCGGAATCGATATTATTCTGGTGGGGGATTCGGTGGGGATGACGGTGCTGGGCTATGAGAATACAATCCCCGTAACGATGGATGAGATGATCCATCATACGAAGGCGGTCAGCCGGGGGGCCAAGTATGCGCTCATCATCGGCGATATGCCCTTCATGTCCTATAATACTTCGGAGCGCGAGGCGATCATCAACGCGGGGCGATTCATGAAAGAGGGAGGGGCCGACGCGGTGAAGTTGGAAGGGGGAGCTGCTGTTAAGGAGATCGTGAGGGCTATTGTAAAAGCAGGGATCCCAGTCATGGGACACATCGGACTGACCCCCCAGACGATTTCCATGCTCGGAGGATTCAAGGTACAGGGAAAGGATGCTCAAGCGGCTCAGAAGATCATTGACGATGCCCTTCTCCTCGAGGATGCAGGGGCTTTCTCGGTCCTCTTGGAGGCGGTGCCAGCTCCCATTGCTAAGAAAGTGACTGAGCGGCTCAAAATCCCTACGATCGGGATCGGCGCAGGAGTGCACTGCGACGGCCAAGTCTTGGTTGTGCACGATCTGCTCGGCCTCTTCGATCGGTTCACCCCCAAGTTCGCCAAGCGATATGTGAACCTGAGCGAGCAGATTCTCAAAGCCTTTGAGGCCTATCGAGAAGAGGTGCTAAGAGGGGTCTTTCCAACAGATCAACACAGTTTTCATATGGACGAAAAGGAGCTAAGCAAGGTGAAGTAGGCAAGAATCTTCAAAATCCTTCAAGGAGGTAGGGAAAGATGGAAAGGGTTAAAGGGATCTGGATTTGTTTCATCGTGGCAGGGATGCTCACTTTGGGGATCGTCCCCACGGCTTCTTCGGCACCGTTAGTCCTGAAGCTGGCACACGTGGTCTCCACGTCCGCACCTTATCACATCGGGGCTCTGGAGCTGGCCCGCTTGGTGGAACAGAAGACCAATGGTCAACTGAAGATTGAGATCTACCCAGGTGGACAATTAGGAAAGGGAGAGAGGGAGTGCATCGAAGGGCTTCAGATTGGAACGATCGATCTCGTTGCTACCTCCACAGGCCCAGTCGGAGGGTTCGTTCCGCAGATGCTGGTCGTCGACCTTCCCTTTCTTTTTCGAGACAACAGTCATGTCGACAAAGTTCTCGATGGCCCTATCGGCGATGGACTGTTGAAGGATCTTTCGAAGGCCGGAATCAAGGGGATTGCCTTTTGGGAAAACGGCTTCAGAAACTTGACGAACAATAAGCGTCCTGTGAACAGGCCCGAAGATGTGAGAGGTCTGAAATTAAGAACCATGGAGAATGAGGTTCATATGGATGCCTTTCGAACCCTTGGCGCCGATCCGACGCCCATGACCTGGGGGGAAGTTTATACCGCTCTTCAGCAGGGGGTCATCGATGGGCAGGAGAACCCGATTAACATCATTCGTACGCATAAGATTTACGAGGTCAATAAGCACCTTGCCCTCACGGGACACGTCTATTCACCTGCCTTGCTCCTCATGAACGAGAAAAAGTTCAAGAGCCTTTCTCCCGATTTGCAGAAAGCGCTCATCGAGGCAGGGAAGGAGGCTGCCAAGTTTGAGAGGAAGTTCATTCGGGATAACGAAGCCAAGATGTTGGAGGAGCTGAAAGGGTTTGGGATGCAGGTGACCACCCCTGACAAGAAGCTTTTCCAGAAGGCAACGGAGCCGACCTATAAGAAGTACGAATCGAGGTTCGGCAAGGACCTGATCGACAGGATCGTCGGCACCAAGTAGTATGCTATCAAGAATCAGCTATTTCGCCAACAGGGCGGCGGAGTGGAGCTGCCTTCTCCTCGTTGTGGCGATGACGGGGGTGACCTTCGCTCAGGTCTTCTTCCGTTTCGTCATCGTCCACTCCCTTCCTTGGTCAGAAGAATTCTCTCGCTATTCACTTGTGTGGGCCTCCTTTTTGGGTGCATCGGTTGCCCTGAAGAGGGGGCTCCACATAGGCGTTGGAGCCTTTGTGGCAAAGCTTCCAAAGAAGAGGAGGCGTTTGATCTACCTCATGACCTCGGGGGTCGTCACCATTTTTCTTGTCGTCGTCGTTGTCAAGGGATTTCAGATGGCCTCTTTCAATATGAGACAATCCTCTCCGGCCATGCGGATTCCTATGGGTTTCCCGTACTTAGCGATTCCTGTTGGATCGTTGCTCATGGTCATTCACCTTCTCGACGAGTTCGCCATGGGATGGAGACGTCGAGCGGGGTTGGTTGGGATGGAAAAGAGCGAAGAAGAAAAGAGAGTGGAAGCGGGGTTCTGAATTGCTCTGGGTTCTCGGTATCAGTTTTATCGTTTTTCTCGTCCTGGGGATCCCCATTGCCTTTGTTTTGGGTTTGACCTCCTTCGTCGCCCTTCTCTATTCAGGGAACATTCCTTTGCTCGTCATGCCCAAGGAGATGTTTTCAGGGACGGACTCCTTTCCCCTTCTCGCCGTTCCCTTCTTCATGCTGGCTGGGAATCTGATGAACGCCGGGGGTATCACGAGGAGACTCGTCAACTTCTGCAACATCCTTCTTGGATATGTGAGGGGCGGACTGGCTCTCGTCAATGTGGTGGCGAGTATGTTTTTTGCGGGGATCACCGGGGCTGCGGTGGCAGACACCTCGGCCCTCGGTTCCATTCTCATTCCGGCCATGACAGAGGAGAAATACGATAGAGACTTCAGTGCTGCCGTCACGGCCGCCTCCTCGACGGTGGGTCCAATTATACCCCCGAGTATCCCCATGGTGATCCTCGGAACGGTGGGAGAACTTTCGATCGGTGCCCTTTTCTTGGCGGGGATTATTCCCGGCATCATGGTCGGACTCTCCCTCTTGGCGGTTGCCTATGGGATCTCGAGGAAGAGGAATTATCCAAAGGAGAAGATGAGATCGCTCCGAGAGCTCCTCTATGGCCTAAAGGATGCGGTGCTCGCCCTGCTCATGCCAGCGATCATCATGGGGGGGATCCTGGGAGGGATTTTCACACCTACGGAAGCGGCCGTGGTTGCGGTCGTTTATGCCTTCATTGTCAGTTTCTTGATCTATCGAGAACTTCACTGGAAAGATCTCCCTAAAGTTCTGATCGACAGCGTCGTCACCACCTCGATCATTATGCTCGTCATCGCCAACTGTGCCGTCTTCGGCTGGCTCCTTGCCAATCATCAGGTTCCGCAAGCCGTGGCTCAACTCTTTCTCTCCGTCTCCAGCAACAAATGGGTTATCCTTCTCCTCGTCAACCTCTTTCTCCTCTTTGTGGGAACCTTCATGGAGACGACCGCCTCCTTGATCATTCTGACCCCCATCCTCCTCCCGCTGGCCATTCGGGTCGGAATCGACCCAATCCATTTCGGATTGGTAATGGTTTTGAACCTGGTCATCGGGCTGATCACGCCACCCCTCGGTGTCTGTCTCTTCGTGGCCTGTGGCATCGCCAAAATTACCCTTGAGCAGATCGTCAGAGCTATCCTTCCGTTTCTCGCTGCGGCGATTGCGGTTCTCTTTATCGTCACCTACATCCCCGAGCTCTCCCTATGGATTCCAAGAATGATTATGAAGTGATAAGAGGAAAAACCGTGTTCTCTCGGTCATTCCTGACCGAAGATCGGGCGACCGGACAGGAGTCTGTCGGAAAATCTTACCGGGCAGAGACGAGGCATGAGTGGGCTATACAAAGATCTTCTTGACATTCCCAAAGAGTCCTATAAAATCGACATAAAAATTTGAAAGGAGGAGCGGCCATGACAAGGGTGGGAAAGATCAAAGAGATTAGGTTGTCTATGCCAAACAGGGTAGGATTGCTCTCGGAGATCACCGAAGCGGTCGCAAAAGCGAAGGTGAACATCAATGCTATATGCGCCTATGTTCAGGAAAACAATGCCTTTTTCAATTTAGTGACAAGCAGCAATGCGAAGGCGAAAAAGGCGCTTGCTCCCTTGGGGTATGAGATCACCGAAAAGGAGGTGATCCAAGTCGAACTGCCCAACAAGCCGGGAGAACTTCAAAAAGTGGCCAAGAAGATCGCCGATGCGGGGATTGACATCGATTTCATGTACGCAACGACAGCCGGGGGAAAAGCGACCTGCATCTTGAAAACAGCAGATGACCAGAAGGCGATCAAGGTCGTGAGGAAGTAACCGGGATCAACAACCCTTCTAATGATGAAAAATATTGAAAAACTTCCCCCTGCGGAAATTCGCGAACTCATTCGCAAAGGGAGATGGGATGGACCAACAGCGGGGCTGGCGATGGGCTATGCCCAAGCCAACCTCGTCATCCTTCCCCAGAAATACGCCTTCGATTTCCTCCTCTTTTGCCAGAGAAACCCAAAACCCTGCCCTCTTCTCGAGGTCCTGGAACCTGGAAAATTTCAAACAGCCTTCCTCTCCAGGGATGCAGACATTCGGACCGATATCCCCCGTTATAACATCTATCGAGAGGGGAAATTGGAAAGGACGGTAAAGGAGATCAAAAAGTTTTGGAAGAGGGACTTCGTTACCTTTCTTTTAGGGTGTAGTTTCTCTTTTGAGGAGGCCCTCACCCGGTCCAGGATTCCGGTTCGGCATATCGAAGAGGGGAAGAATGTTCCCATGTTCATTACCAACATTCCATGCAACTCCGCCGGAATCTTTCAAGGTCCTCTCGTTGTGACGATGAGGCCGATTCCTCCAGAGAAGCTCGTGCGGGCTGTTCAGATTACAGCTCGTTATGCGATGGTTCATGGGGCGCCTGTCCATATCGGTGATCCTTCGCAAATCGGAATTAAGGACCTGAGGAAACCTGATTTCGGAGATCCGGTGACCATAAAGAAGGGTGAAATCCCCGTCTTTTGGGCTTGCGGCGTGACTCCTCAGGCGGTGCTCATGCGGGCAAAGCCCGATCTCTGCATTACCCATACCCCCGGCCACATGTTCATCTCTGACGTATTGAACGAAGAGCTGGCCACCCATTGACCCGACCCCCAATCACTCATTTCAAAACTCCCCTCCTCAGCCGCCAGGAGGCAGGGTGATCTATCGAATCCGTCATTCATAGCGATGGTTACGGAGCAGAGGAGAGGGATTATTTATTTATGGTCAAGGATTAGCTATAATGCCTGAAAAATAGGCCGTGAAAGGACGACTTATGGAAAAGATGGAGCTTTACGAAAAATATCAAAGATACTTCGCTCCCTGCGTCACCCACTATTACAAGGAACCCCTTATCCTGGATCACGGAAAGGGACCCTATCTTTACGACATTGACGGGAGAGAGTATCTCGATTTCTTTGGAGGGATTGTGACTGTCAGCGTGGGTCATTGCGACGATGAAATTACATCGAAGATCTGGGAGCAGATGAGAAAGCTCCAACATACCTCGACCCTATATCTTAACAGACCAACCGTCTTCGTTGCTGAAAAATTGGCCGAGATCACACCAGGCCGCTTACAGAAATCTTTCTTCACCAATAGTGGTACAGAGGCCATCGAGACGGCCATTCTCCTTGCTTACCTTTACACCAAACATCATGAGGTCGTCGCTCTCCGGCACTGCTACAGTGGGCTCTCCCTTTTGGCCATGAACATCACGGCTCATGCCAATTGGCGGCTTGCTCCAAGCCTTGTCCCTGGCATCAGGCATGCCCACAATGCCTACTGCTTTCGATGCGCCTTTGGATTGGAATACCCGGCCTGTGACCTCCGATGTGCTAAGGATGTCGAAGAGTTGATCGAGACTACAACGTCTCGACAGATCTCGGCCTTTCTTGCCGAGCCCATCCAGGGGGTGGGGGGATTCATTACCCCTCCCAAGGAGTACTTCAAGGAAGTGGTTTCCATCATCAGGAGATATGGAGGTCTCTTTATCTGCGATGAAGTTCAGACGGGCTGGGGAAGAACAGGGGAAAGAATGTTCGGTATCGAACATTGGGGGGTGGAACCAGATATCATGGTTATGGCAAAGGGAGCGGCAAACGGGGCTCCCGTTGGGATCACGATTGCTACCCCTGAGGTGGCCGATGCCTTGAAAGGCCCCCATCTTTCCACCTTTGGCGGAAATCCGGTCACAGCCACCGCTGTCCTTGCTACGATCGAGGCCATTGAGAAGAGAGACCTCGCCCAGAATGCAAAAATTATGGGGGATTATCTGAGAGACCGATTGAATGGCCTGAAGGAGAAATACCGGATCATTGGCGACATTAGGGGGATGGGTTTAATCCAGGGGGTTGAGATCGTGAAAGAGAAAAAGGAGCCCGCTCCAGATCTTGTCTCCCGCGCCTTCGAGAGAACAAGGGCAGAAGGTCTTCTCATTGGAAGGGGTGGTCTCTATGGTAACGTCATTCGTCTCACTCCTCCGTTGACGGTCGGGAAAGCAGAAATCGATCACGCCGTTGCCATTCTCGACCGGACCTTTGAAACGATTATGAGCTCCCGCGAGGTTTGACAACCTAAAGGGATTCAGATAGATTCTTAAGAAACCCAACGTTCTCCCCGTTGCCAAAGGAGGAGCACGAAACCTAAAAGGAGGATCGGAAGATGAGAAGAGGTTTGCTCGTAACTCTAACTGCTCTCGCCCTTGTTTGCTTAGCCTTCGCCTCTCATGCCCAGAAGCCGATTTACGGAGGGTCTCTTGTCGTAGCCCAGGGGGTCGAACCACCGGGACTGGACCCGACCACGGCCACATCTGCTGCTATTCCGCGAGTGGTCTATAGTAATGTGCTGGAGGGTCTGGTCAAGATCGATCGCACGGGTCAGATCGTTCCTGCTCTGGCGAGCGACTACAAGATTTCGAAGGACGGTAAAGAGTATACCTTCACCCTCAAACGGGGCGTTAAGTTTCACGATGGAAAGCCCTTTGGTGCAGAGGATGTGAAGTTCACATTCGACCGTCTCATGGATAGTCAAAAAACTGGGACGGCCCATCCCGAATACTATAGGGATATCGATTCCATTCAGATCCCGGACAGCTACACGGTGAAGATCAGGCTCAAGAATGTGAACTCTATGTTTCTTTTCAACCTGGCCCGGCCCGATTCGGTAATCGTGAACCAACAGACGGTCGACAGATTGAAGACGGCACCCGTTGGAACGGGACCCTTCAAATTCGTTGAATGGATCCGGGGTGATCGGATCATCCTGGTCCGCTTCGAGGAGTATCACAGGAAAGGAATCCCTTACCTTGATAAGGTTACCTTCAAATTTATCGGCGACCCGAGTGCCCAAATCGCAAGCCTTCGGGCAGGGGATATCGATGTCATCGCCTATGACGTGAGTCCAGAAAACGCACTCCTCCTCGAGAAGGATCCTAAGTTCAAGGTTCTCAACGGCTATACCACGACCGAGGTCATTCTCTCGACGAACAATTCGAGAAAGCCTTTCAACGATGTCCGCGTTCGCAGAGCGATGGCCCATGCCATCGACCGGAATGCCTTAATCAAGGCAGCCATGTCGGGTTACGGAATACCGATTGGAAGCCACATGGATCCGGGCAATCCTTACTATATTGACCTCACCTCTGCCTATCCTTACAATCCTGAAAAAGCAAAACAACTTCTTGCGGAGGCCGGCTACCCCAACGGATTCGAGGCGGTCCTCAAGGTCCCGGAACGCTATGCCTATGCGAAACGATGCGGAGAGATCATCGCGGATATGCTCTCTCAGGTGGGGATTCGATTGAAGATCGAACTCACCGAGTGGGGACAATGGATTGACCGCGTCTTCAAGAACGCCGACTATGATCTCACGGTGATCGGTCACGCAGAGCCCTTCGATATCAATATCTACGCCAATCCGAAATACTACTTCCGCTACGACAATCCGAAGTTCCAGGAGACGTTGAAAAAGGCTGAGATGGAGCCAGATCCAAGCAAACGGAAGGATCTCTACGTGGCCCTTCAAAAGATGATTACGGAGGATGCGGTCAACGGATTTCTGTTTGTCCTCCCCAGCCTTCCAACGATGAAGAAGGAAGTGATGAATTGGTGGAAGGACTATCCGATGACCGCCTGCGACGTGACGGAGGTCTGGATCACCAGGTAGCACAGCGGGACCTGAAGCAACAAATCCCAAACAAATGGTCCTTGGGTCATTTGGATTTACGTTGAAAATCCGAGAACAGGTCTGAGGATGCCCGCGGGGACCTCAGGCCTTTTCTTTCGATAAGATGCGTGACTTTTTCCCTACACGATTCTTCATCCTCCTATTGACAATGCTGTTGGTCTCATGGGTCATCTTCGCCGTCCTCATGATCATTCCAAGCGATCCTGCCCAGATTGTTCTTGGGATCCATGCCACCCCGGAGACGCTCCAGGCGTTAAGGCATAAGATGGGCCTGGATCGCCCCATCCTGATTCAATACCTTACCTACATGAGGAATTTGCTCAAAGGAGACCTCGGACGATCGATCACCTATGATCTGCCCATCCATTCCCTTATCCTCTCAAGGCTGCGAGTCACGGTGCCCCTGGCAGTTCTCTCTTTGGCCTTTGCGATCCTTCTATCGATCCCTACAGGAATCTACTCCGCCCTCCATCGGAATCAGATCGGCGACTACGGGGTGATGATCCTATCTCAAATCGGTCTGGCGGTTCCTGCCTTTTGGGCTGGCATCCTTTTGATCCTTCTCTTCGCGGTAACCCTCCACTGGTTTCCTGCCGGAGGATTTGAGAGCTGGATTCCCAACCCCTTGCAGGCTTTGAAGTCCCTTCTTCTGCCGGCTCTCTCCCTGGGATTTGTGAGAGCCGCTGTTCTCACGAGAATGACTCGGTCCTCCATGTTAGAGGTCCTGGGGGAGGATTATATTCGCACTGCCAGAAGCAAAGGCCTATCCAAAAGGAGGGTGATCTATAAGCATGCGTTCCGTAACGCCATTATCCCTGTCATCACAATCGTCGGACTTCAGGCGGGCGACCTCTTGGCAGGTGCGATCATCATTGAAAATGTCTTTCACCTTCCGGGGGTAGGAAAATTGGTCTTCGAGGCGATCGGCCAACGGGATCTTCCTGTGATTCAGGGGGTAGTGCTATTTATTGCCACACTCATTGTTGTCATCAACTTCGTCATAGATGTGGCCTACCGTTATCTGGATCCAAGGATTCGGTATGAATAATGATCCCTCGCCCAAGAGACGGTACTCCGGACCACAGATTCGGCCTCACATTTCTTCCGACTTCTTACTCGCGACAGAGCTTGTGGTGACAGGAAGATGGGACGACGTATGACTTTTCATCGTCTATTTCGCAATGTCAACTTCACGATCGGTTTCATCATCACCCTCACCATTCTGTTGACAGCCCTGGTGAGTCTCGTCTATACCCCCTACGATCCCAATCGAATGAACCTCTCAGCCCGGTTTCAACCTCCCAATTCGTCGCATTGGTTTGGTACGGACCAGTATGGAAGGGATATCTTCAGCCGGGTGATGAGGGGGGCGATCAATTCGATTGTCGTGGGCCTCGTCGCGGTCTCAATCGGAATGGGTTTTGGCATCTTCCTCGGGTCTCTGGCCGCCTACTACCGGAGGTGGGTGGACGAGGGGATCATGAGGGTCTCGGATGTTCTCTACGGATTTCCTGCCGTTCTCAGTGCTATCCTCATCACCTCGATCCTCGGTCCCGGGATCCTCAACAGCATGATCGCGATCGGTATCTTCAACATTCCCATATTTGCCAGATTGACAAGGGCGACGTCCCTCTCCATATGGGAAAGGGATTACGTCACCTCTGCCAAGGCCATCGGGAGGGGGACAGGTGGAATCATTTTGAAACATATCCTTCCCAATATTCTTTCCTCCCTTGTCGTTCAGGGAACGGTTCAGTTTGCCATCGCCATATTGGCTGAAGCGGGGTTGAGTTACCTGGGCTTAGGTACCCAACCTCCCCATGCCAGCTGGGGCAGGATGCTCAATGAGGCCCAGACCTTCATGGGGACCTCTGCATGGCTGGCAATCTTTCCGGGATGCGCCATTGCACTCGCTGTCTTGGGGTTCAACCTTCTCGGAGACGGGTTAAGGGATATGCTCGATCCAAAACTGGCAAAATTTCAGAGCAGAATATGAAAGGCCCGAGAGGAGCTATGAAGTACCACCGCCTATGGAAAGAAATCAAGAGGGACGAGCTGATTCAATTGACGCAGGATCTTATCCGTATTCCAAGCGTACGACGTCAGGGGCCGAATGAGAAGGAGGTGGCTCTCTTCGTTGCGCACCTGCTTGAGGAGATGGGACTCGATGTGGTCGTCGAAGAGGTGGAGCCGGGAGCTCCGAATGTGATGGGAGTGCTTCAGGGCTCGAAGGAGGGTCCCTGTCTCATGTTGGAATGTCACACCGACGTCGTGACGGAGGGCGATGCCTCCGAGTGGAAGTACGATCCCTTCGAGGGGCGGCTCTCCGGGGGGCGAATCTACGGAAGAGGAGCCTGCGACACGAAAGGGAACTTGGCTGCGGCTGTGGAGGCCGTCAGGGCCATCTCCCGATCGGGTATCGCTCTTCACGGAAGGATTCTCCTGGGAATCCTCGTGGATGAGGAAGGGATGATGAGCGGTGTCAAGCACTTCATCCGCCAAGGATGGGCGAGCGACATAGATGCGGCCATCATCTGCGAGCCCGTCGACAACCATCTCTGCATCACTCAGAAGGGGGCGCTTCGGGCCGAACTGATGACCACCGGGAAGATGAGCCACGGCGCCATGCCGCTGAGCGGTTTCAATCCGATTCCTCCGATGATCTCGATCTTGGAAAGGATTCGCCAGCTTGAAGAGGAGGAGATCGAACGGTTGGGAAAGCATCCTTCCTTGGGATACCCCAGCCTCACGCCCACCGTTCTTCAGGCACCGGTGAGAGGCGAGCCCCAACTCAATGTGGTTCCGAACCAGTGCAGAGCCCTGTTGGACATCCGAACGATTCCGGGCCAATCCCATGAAGTCTTGAAGAAGCAACTCCAAGATATTGTCCAAGAAGAGGAGCAGACGATCCGGGAGAGCCTTCGTTCGGGGCCTCTTAGAGAAATCCGCGAGAGCCTCGAGAAAGGCCTTTCGAAAGGCCTCTCCTTTGAAGCGAAACTGAACATCTTTGAGGACAGGCCTTGGACCGTGACTTCGCAGGAGGAACCGATTGTTCGAGCGGTTGCGAGGGCCTATCGGATGGTGACGGGAGAGGAGCCAATTTACGATGGCGTTCCAGGAGCGACGGATGGAACCTTTCTTTCGGCTTGGGCGGGGATTCCAATCATCACCCTCGGGGCCGGGAAACGAACGATTCCCCACCAGAAGGACGAATGGGTCTCCGTTGAAGACCTTTGCCTCACGGCAAAACTCTACGCCACGAGCATCGTGGAATACCTGAGGACCTCAGATTCGTAAAGATCCCCGCACCCCCTCGATGGAGTTCTGCCCATGGTCTCGTAATGAGGCGATACCTCCCCTTCTATTCTTCCTCCGATTCCTCCTTCGATTTAGAGGAGAATTCCTCCTCCAAGGCCTCGTCCACCAACCGGTCCGCTTCCTCTCCCAATTCCTCTCCGAATTCTTTCCCCAGACGTTTCATCATCTTCGCCATGCTCCTGGGATCCTTTTCATCTAAGTCACCCCACTTGGATGGATCCGCCAAGCTTTCCAGGCGGCTCTCCTCCGACCGGATGACCCTCACCTTCGAGAGGACGCGGGTCATCTTCTTGCTCTTGCAACGCTTGCATTCGGGGACGAAGGCCTCGTCGGTACGGATCAAGAGAAACTCTGAAATTCTTCCGCATGCTTCACACCGGTATTCATAGATGGGCATTCCGACGACCTCCTTTCTTCTTGACCACCCGGTTGAGGTAGAAGAGATTGATCACTCCTGTGAGCGCTAAAGAGAGAAACATCACAGGGTAGTTCGTCCATTCAAGGACAACCCCCATGAGGACCGGCCCCATGCCCGCTCCGGAATCAGAAAGTGCCAAATAGGTACCCATCGCGGGGCCCCGAGACTCCCCCGCAAGGTCCGTGACATAGGCTACGAGCGACGGATAGAAAAAGGCGTTTCCCATCCCCCAAATCACTGCCACCAGAACGAACCATGGGAGACTCTTCGAAAACGCCAGAATGGTCATGGCAACGATTTGTGCGACAAGACAGGGACCGAGAATCCTCTCGCGGCGGTATCGGTCGAGTATCTGTCCCCCAAAGGTTCGAGCGACGATGAGGGTGATCGCTAAAACCCCGAAGAAGAGACCGGGGTTGGAAACCCCATGGGCCAAAGCGTAAAGAGGGAAGAACGCGGTCACGGCTCCCCAGATCATGCTTCCCATAAAGGCCATCATGGCCGCAGGAAGTGCAGCACGGCTCAAAAATGGCTGATCCTCAATTGCAGGCGGATCCAGAGGATCGGTCGGCCTCTTCTTCAATTTCATTGCGATGAAAAGCGCGCACAAGGAGAGCGCAGAACAGATCAAGAAGAGAACGGAAAAATCGAAATGGTTGATGAGGAGCATTCCCAACGTGGGGCTGAGTGCAAAGGCGATGTTGATCGCTAAGTAGAAGTAGCTAATACTCTGTCCACGGTGCGCCTCGGGACTGATCCGCAGAATCAGAGTGAAGGAGGCCGTAGCAAAGATGGCTAAGCCCGCTCCTTGCAAGATCCTCACCATGAGAAAAGGCCAAAAGGGTTTGGCAATCAAATAGGCAAGGGACGAAAAGGCGTAGAGAAGGGCCCCTGTCATCATGAAATCCCTTTCATGGGCTCGGAGAAGCATCCTCCCTACGAGGGGCCTGAGGATAATAGAAGAGGCGCTCATCGCACCGATCAGAACACCGATTCCCGCCTCCGTTGAGCCTCGCCTGGATAGGTAGATAGGGAGGGTTGGAATCAGGATGAAAAATACAGACGAAAAGGCGAATTGAGCGAGAAAACCAAGAACGAAATCTTGGGTAAAGATCTTGTTTGCAACCATCGGTCAAAGTATTTTAATTTTTTGTGCTACCCTTTGTAAAGGGTTTTGGTTATAGTAAGCGAAAATCGATTTCGAAAAACACCGGGGAGGTCTTCGAGCCATGATCTATACGACCCTTTCCTTTGAGGTAAAAGAAGGTATTGCCTACATCACCCTCAATAGACCCGAAGCCCTCAATGCGATCAATCTGGAATTGTCGAAGGACTTGATGCACGCTCTCTTGGAGTGTGAGCGAGATCGGAACATCTCCGTTATCGTTCTCAAGGGGAACGGACGACTTTTCTGTGCCGGGGGAGACCTGAGGAGCTTCTTTACCCAAGGGGAGCGTCTTCCCCAATACATCAAAGAGGTGACAACCTATCTTCATGCAGCGATATCGCGTTTGACGCGCATGGATTCACCCGTCATCGCCTCTGTCCATGGGTTTGCGGTGGGCGCAGGAATGAGCCTCGCCCTCGCCTGCGACATGGTGATCGCTGCCGAAACGGCTCGATTCAAGGTCGGCTATACCCGGGTTGGGCTGACACCCGACGGTAGCATGTCGTACTTCCTCCCCCGGTTGGTAGGCCTGAGAAGAGCTCTTGAGTTGACGCTCACGAATCGAGTCCTCTCTGCTCAGGAAGCGCTGAACTGGGGCCTCATTACACGGGTCGTCCCAGAGGGAGAGCTCCTCTCCGAGACCGTCGCCATGGCGACCCAACTTGCAGCGGGCCATCGAAAGGCCCTTGGCGCAGCCAAACGGCTGATGCACCAAGGTTTGAATGAGACTTTGGAGACGCAGATGGAGAATGAGAGCCAGACCATAGCAAACATCGCCCAAACCTCAGACACCCGTGAGGCGATCACAGCCTTCATTGAAAAGAGGGCTCCAAGATTCAAAGGAGGAATGCCTCACTAAGGCGTGGGAAAGATTGGGTCATCGGATTCTTCGAGCCAGGGGACAAGCTGAGGGTTCCGCTATAAGAGTTTCTCCGACATCCCTGTCCGCTTCCGTCGAATTTCCCCGGTAGAGTGAGCGATTCCTCAAAGGAGAAGAATCTTATTGAATTTCTCATGAAGGGCTCGTAGAATTCAATAGCTGAATATCTTTTTAGAAGGAGAGTTTTTTCATGCAGTGGGGGATCGTCAAAGCCAACATCGTGGTCTTTATTTCGAGCTTCTGCATCTTGGTGATCGAGATCGTCGCGGGAAGGATCATGGCCCCATACGTGGGGGTTTCACTCTACACATGGACCAGCATCATCGGGGTTGTCCTCGCGGGGATCAGCGTCGGGGCTTACCTTGGAGGTCTCCTCGCCGATCGGTATCCACGACCCTCCACCCTTGGTTGGCTTCTCTTCATTTCCGGTTTAGGAGCCCTCTCCATTTCTCCGCTGACCAATCTCGTCGGGGGAGCACACTTTGAGACGAGCTTGATGGTTCGCATCCTTCTCATCACGACGATTATCTTTTTTGTCCCCTCCTGTATCCTCGGGATGATCTCTCCCGTCGTCGTGAAATTGGCTCTGAAGAACCTTGACAGGACGGGCAATGTGGTTGGGAAGATCTATGCCTTCTCCACTTTGGGTTCGATCCTTGGGACGTTCGCCACCGGATTTTTCCTTATCTCCTGGATGGGAACACGGACGATTCTTCTGACCATGGGGGCCATCTTGATCGTCTGTGCCCCGATCTTTGGCAACTTTTTTTCAAGGAAGAAGGTCCTCTTCCAATTCTCCCTCGTCCTCCTCTTCTTCTTTGTGGTCTTCTTCCCAGTAGCCGTCTGGGTGGGATATGCATCGATCGACCCCGAAGAGAGGACCCTTCCTTCCTCGCCCCTGGAAGCCATGAAGACCTTATACCAACTGGCCTTCACCTTCCCAAAGGACGAGGACACCTACTTCTTTAAAGAGAGCGATTATTACACCATTAAGCTGAAAAGAAATCAGACCCGAAGCGGGGGAGGAGGGGCCCTCGAATCTCTCATTCTTGATCATCTCGTCCATTCTTACACCGACCTCAAGGACCCCTTCCATCTCGAATATGAATACCTCCGGATCTATGAAGAGGTGGTTCGGTGGCAGTCAGGGAAGCGAAATCCCTTTCGAGCGCTCTTCATCGGCGGAGGAGGGTATACCTTTCCCCGTTTTCTCGAAGCCAAATATCCCGATGCAGAGATTGATGTCGTTGAGATCGACCCAGAGGTGACCAGGATCGTCCATGAGTACTTGGGGGTTTCGAAGGATTCAAAGATCCGATCCTTCAATCAGGATGGCCGATGGTTTGTCATGAATTGCCACGAGAAGGGGAAGTACGACTTTATCTTCGGCGATGCGTTCAATGATCTCTCCATTCCGTATCACCTGACCACCAAAGAATTTGCGGCTCAATTGAAGGCGCTTCTCAAACCCGATGGAATGCTTTTGGCCAATGTGATCGATAGCTTCAAATCGGGCCAATTCATGCCCGCCTACATTCGGACATTGGAGGAGGTCTTTGGTAGAGGAAACGTCTTTCTCCTCACCCTTTCCTCGGACTACGATCAAATGGGAATCAGTACCTATGTCGTCTTAGCGAGCCCAAAGACGTGGGACATGGAGGACTTCGTCCGAACGATAAAGAGAGCCCCAGGAAGAGAGATGACCGCTCACGTCATGCCCCAAGAGAGGTTACAACAATATTTGAAGGAACGCGATGCCATTGTGCTGTCGGATGATTATGTGCCGGTCGATAATCTGATCGCCCCCATCTTCGAAGAACGCTTCGGTTACCGAAGATGAGGGATTCGTTTGAAAACCCTATTTCTTGGGAGGCCAGATCCATGAAGCAAGAAGGCGTATCTTTTCGAGAAAAACTCCGCGGTGTCTTTGCGCCCGTGACCACCCCCTTTTTTGAAACAGGGGAGGTCTATTATGGAGGCCTTGTGGAGAACGTGAAGAGATTGAATGCCTCTCCCCTTCGGGGTTACTTCGTTTTGGGAACCAATGGGGAGTTCAAGAGCTTGTCCGAAGCGGAGCGAAGGAAGGTATTGGAAACGGTAGTGGAAGTTGCTGCCGAAGACAAGCTGGTGATGGCTGGCACGGGTCGTGAATCAACCGAACAGTCCATTCGAGATACGAAAGAGGCGGCGTCGATGGGGGCTCACTTTGTCAGCCTCATCGCTCCCTCCTTCTTCGCAAAGAGGATGACCGATCCAGTTCTATCGAGGCATTTTCGAACGATTGCAGATGTCTCCCCTGTTCCCGTTCTGCTCTATAACAATCCCGAGGTTGCCGTCATAACCTTCAGTCCCGCGTTGGTGGGCGATCTCTCAAGACATCCGAATATTGTGGGCATGAAGGATAGCTCAAAGGGAAACTTTTCCTCTTATGTTTTGGTTGCGGATCCCGATTTCAGCCTCTTGGCAGGATCAGCGA